>Ga0194055_10000762_pt1 | contig 25992 bp, 21 predicted proteins | sample SepL449m_MetaG_FD_155482 | JGI IMG/M metagenome (GOLD analysis project Ga0194055, IMG submission 155482) | Anoxic zone freshwater microbial communities from boreal shield lake in IISD Experimental Lakes Area, Ontario, Canada - Sep2016-L442-9m | ecosystem: Environmental > Aquatic > Freshwater >... | reverse complement strand
TCTCTTTGCCGAGAGCTTCTCTTTGCACCGTCCAAGGAATGCACCGTCCAAGGAATCGGGATGGACGTAGCTAGCCAATGGGATGGGATTGCCGACCAATCGAATACAGTTCGAACCCGATCTCTTCCAACCGTCTCGCGTCCATGATATTGCGACCATCGAACACAAAGGCGGGGCGATGCATATCCGCGAATACCCGCTCCATATCGAGCGTCTTGAATTCGTCCCACTCGGTCAATACCGCGATGGCATGGGCCTTGTTGGCGGCAGCGTACGCATTATCTACCACGGTGACGTTCTTCGCGATCAATTGCTTATAGTGTTCCGGAATCACTCCAGAAGCATCCCGAAAACTCTCCTCCAAATCCCCTCGGATGCGGCTTTCGGGAACACGCGGATCATAAATGACCAATCGAGCTCGCTCCTCGAGAAGATTGCGACAGACATAAATCGATGCCGACTCGCGAGTATCGTTCGTGTCTTTCTTAAACGCGAATCCCCAAATGGCGATTTGTTTATCGCTGATCGTATGAAACATGGTTCTTGCGATACGAGACGAGAACCGATTCTTTTGGTAGTCATTCATGACAACGACTTGTTCCCAGTACTTGGCCACTTCGTTCAATCCAAAATGCTCGCACAGGTAAACGAGGTTCAAGATGTCTTTTTGAAAGCAGGAGCCCCCAAAGCCGACTGAGGCCTTGAGGAACTTTGGACCGATGCGAGAGTCTGTTCCGATAGCGCGAGAGACTTCGTCCACATCCGCGCCGGTTGCTTCGCACAGGGCGGAGATGGCGTTGATCGAGGAGACTCGCTGCGCGAGGAATGCATTCGCTGTCAGCTTTGACAACTCACTGCTCCACAGATTGGTCGTTAGGATTCGCTCGCGAGGAATCCACCGAGCGTAGACGTCGGCAAGCAACTTCACGGCGTCTGCAGATTCTCCGCCGATCAGTACCCGATCGGGCTGGAGCAAATCCTGAACGGCCGTCCCCTCGGCCAGAAATTCTGGGTTGCTCAATACATCGAAGGTCGCATCCGAAGCGGAACTTTTGAGAATCCGTTTCACCGCTTCTGCCGTTCGCACCGGCAGTGTGGATTTCTCAACAACAATCTTGTGACCTTGGGAACACTCTGCGATTTTGCGAGCGCACTTTTCTACGAACTCGAGATTGGCCGCTCTTCCGGCTCCAATGCCAAAGGTTTTGGTTGGTGTGTTTACCGAAATGAAAACGATATGGGCATCGCGAATGGCTTTGTCGACCTGCGTTGAAAACGTCAGGTTTCGCCCTCTGGCTTCTTCGACGACTTCCTGCAACCCTGGTTCGTACACCGGGAGATCGGAAGAATTCCACTGATCGATGCGGGCTTGATTCAAATCCACGACGTGAACTTGAATATCGGGACATTGCTTGGCGATCATCGCCATGGTCGGGCCGCCGACGTAGCCTGCACCAATACAGCAAATCCTTAGGGGGCCATTGCTAGGAATCGTTGTCATTTGCGACGGTGTCTTGTACGAGAATCAACAGCCGTCCATGGGAATCAGGCAGCCGTCCATGGAAGCTTTGGAAAACGCCTATAGTATGTTTGACGACTGCCGATAGGGTAGCCCTTTTTGATTCGCCCGTTCGAAAATCCAATCCTGGAGCGTTTTAAGGGCATCGACAGATGCTGAACACGGTCGCAAAGCAAACCAGCCACCCACCAAAAACTTTTTTCCGAGCGTTGTAAAATCGCCCAAAACGCATTGGAAGTTTTTACAAAACACGCTGCTGCCAACGTCCTCCTAGATTACCTATGCCTTGCAAATAGTCTTTTTTACTCGCTTCCATGGGTTTGGCATGGCATGTGCTTTACTTGGTTTCCGTTCTTGCCAGCAGTCGTTTGACCGCGGCATGAATAGCTTGAATCGAGGGAGTGGTGGAACCGCTTCCAATGAATTCTGAACTTTGCGACAGTTTGCTGATTTGCGAGGCTTTGGAATGACCCGAGCAAGGACGTACCGTGATCTTAGTGGCGTCGAACATCCAGTAATCTGGACACAACCGACAGACCTTCGCACAGGTTAGGCCCATCTTTCACGGTGAAAAGGGCTCGCTGCATTGGCGTTTCGGCGACGCGGATGCAGCGAGCCTTTTTTGTTTTGTCTCGGAGATCCGCCGATCCACCTGCGCACGTGGATTCGCCATCCCTCTTTCGCTCCCCGCTCGATGGAATGGTTGGCTGCAAGACCTGGAACATGCATCTCGTTTTTTAGATCAATCGGTCTTTAGATCAATCGGTCGCACCAAGCGTGGATGATCCGAACGATCATCGGTATGTCTCGATCGCTGGATGTTAACAAGTGGTTGCTTCCCGGAAGTGCTACCAGCGTTCTTTGGCTCAGACCATCGGGTTGGTGTCCGCGCGCATGCGTCTCCGAACGATAACCGGAATTGATCAGCGCGTGTTCAAACGCAACCGTTTCATCCTCCGGAGAATGGAAAATCAAGACTGGCTTTTGAAGCGATCGAACCCGATCGCGCAACCGTTGTTGACGAAAGTCCTCAATCATCTGTTGATGGATGGTGAAACTCTGACCACCGATCGATACGATGCCTTGACCTTCGGTGGCGATGCTTGGGGCCATGCTCATGAGAAGTTCCGCCAGATGAATCGTGTCGCTTGGAGCGGCAACGCCAATGACTCCAACAACACTCGGAAGCGAGTCCGCCACGCCAGACTGGCGGCGCCTCCAAAGCTGTGCCCAATCAAAAATCGTGGCGCGTGGTACTGGGCAGACAAGTACTCGGCCGCCCGGCGAAGGTCTTCGCAGTTGGTCGTGAAATTCGTTTCGGAAAAATTCCCTTCGCTCCCCCCGAGCCCGGCAAAATCATACCGCAAAATCCCCCATCCCAACTCAGATAGGCCGCGCGAGATCCGAACGATCGCTTTGAGGTCTTTGTTACAAGTAAAGCAATGAGAGAACAGTAACCATCCTTTTGGTTCTGCAGCAGGCAACTCCAGAATGCCTGACAGGAGCAAGCCATGGTGTCCAACGAATTGGATTCTTTCACTCTTTTTCAACATGCAGGCCAGCATCCTTTCTCGGCGCGATCACGGTGCGCATACAACTTTTAATACTCACCCGGGAGGTCAGGTCTGTCGGACTCGAATTGACTAACGAACGCGCCTGAGGCGCACTTGTCCAGTATCACCGGCAGCTTGAAAGGAACCCGAGAGTTGGGAACCGGATACGACGGTATCCATCGTATAACTTCCGAGGATTGGCCCCAATTTTTTGGATGCAACAAGATGCGTGTTGCCGTTTTGGTCCAAGACAGGTTGCAGTTCCGCGCGATAGGCAAACGGTATCACCCCCAAGAAGCGTCCCGAAAACTTGGCAGAATAGGTTCCGTTGGCAGTGGACCGGATGACTGCTTTCATCGGCCCGCGATGTCCGGTGGAACCACTATTCCATTCCCCACGCCAAATACCGACCGGGTCTCCGGCCATGGCACCGTTCTCGCACAGACCAACCCCTACGAGGACAAGGATCGCGATCAAGGCATGAACGACGTGCGGACGGACTACTATGAATGGCATTGTTAGGGATTCCATATTCAAAACGGATCTCATGAAGTGGGGGAAGGAGCGACAGATTCGGCGTCGGTGCGGCGTGCGATGCGCGGTCAATTCGAATATCATCGAAGGCAGGGGCACTTTGTTTTTAGCGCCGAGGATGATTACCCTCCAGTTTAGTTCGATCCTGATCCCGGAGAATGTCCATTTCCTCACGAAAACAGATCGCTTCGATCGCGAACAATTGGCAAATCCTTCTCGGTGAACCGTCGCACGGAAACTCGGAATGGCGGCGGGAGCGATGGAAATTGCTTCGGAACGGTCATTCTTTGTCCTCCGATCTTCCAGCACTTGGATGGCATTGGCGTATTGACCATGACTGCAGCCCGGAAGGGTACGGTCCAGGTTCGTCCCGCGTTACCAAATTGCGTTTGCGCTCGGTCCATTATCAGGACGCGTGCGAGTGTGTCGTCATGTTGCCACGACCGACGCGAGCCACAGTTTGTGTCTCAACACAAATCGGCTGCGGTGTCGGTTGCACATTTTGCGCTACCGGCAAGATGGGTTGGCAACGCAATTTGTGCACGACAGAAATACTCGAGCAGGTTCTTCTCGCTCGCCAACGGGTCGGTGACTGGAGCTCGTCTCCGAAGCGGAACATTCATTTGCGGAACGTCGTATTCATGGGAATGGGGGAGCCGCTTCACAACGATGGGGAGTTGCATCGCAGTTTGGAATGGCTCATCTCCGATAAAGGGTTCGGATTTTCTCCACGTCATCTGACGGTATCAACGGCAGGAGTACCCAGCAAGATGATCGAATTGGCGGAGCGGTTTCCGCGAGTCCGTATCGCCCTGAGCCTCCATGCTGCAGAAGCCGAATTGCGCCGGCAATTGGTACCTCGCGCTACGCATGACCTGGAATCGCTGCGCAGCGCGATTCGACAAATCAACGCCATCGATCCACGCGGTCCCGTTTGGATCGAGATCGCGCTCATCGCAGGTATCAATGATTCGATAGAGCACGCGCATGCGATCCATCGCTTCTGCGAAGGACTGCGCGTCGAAATCAACGTCATTCCATATAACGACACATCGCACGCAAGCGGACTGACCGTGGACCAGACAAAGGTTGTCCAAGCTCCCTCGCGAGAAACGGTCCGTGCCTTTGTCGAAGAATTGCGAGGACTGGGTTGGTATACCACGTGGCGAAACACTTATGGTGACTCGATCCGCGCCGCTTGCGGACAGCTCGCAACCGGCTTGACGACCCAATCCTCAGTTTCGTCCGGATGCTCCGATGATACGGTGAATCAAATGAAAAACGGGGACGACACCAGATGGTAGACGTCCCCGTTTCTATGCGATCTATAGCATTCCGAAACGCTTAGAAGAGTCGATTAGACCATGTCTTTGAGCTTCTTCAGAGGTCGAACCTTGACCGACGTCGAAGCTGGCTTGGGGTCAGCCCACTTCATTTCGCCGGTTTGCGGATTGCGAACTTGACGCTTTGGCAGGGCTTTCTTTTGGATTCGAACGACTTTGGCTAGATCGGGAATAACGAACGTGCCAACACCTTTCTTGCCCACAGCATTTGAAATCTCTGACTTCAGTGCTTCGAACACTTCGGCGACTTGCTTCTTCGACAGGCCAGTGGTTTCGGCGATGTTCGAGAAAATCTGGACCTTGGTAAGCGGCTTGTCGACCTTGCCTGCTGCTTTCGCCATAGGAGGAATACCTTTCAACAAATATCGAATCGTGATGCTGTCCGACAGAGGACATTGCGGTTCGCTGAATTAAAGGACACGACTCATAAATTGCAACCGGCAAGTACCAAAAACGTCAGGAAAACGTTGGTTTTTTGACCGAATTCTCGAAAAAGCCTTGGGGATTTAAATCTTGCTTGGCAATATTCCAGGTTTTTTCATGAAAAAACGGGGAGTGGGGCCTAGAAAGACGTCGCCACAGAGATCGCGTCTCGCGAGGCATCTGCCTTTCGCGAGACTCCGACGACATGCCTCTTGCGCGGCGGATTGTGCGTGACGGAATCGTTCGTGGACACCGCGATGGAATAACGGCAATGTCGAGACTCGACCTGTGCTACTCCTCTTTGAATCGATAACCGACTCCACGCACGGTTTCAATCGCATCGGCTTCTGGGCCGATCTTCTTGCGAAGTGCACGGATGTGGACATCGATTGTCCGTTCGAGTACCAGCGTGTCTTCGCCCAAGGCGGAGTCGATCAGCTCGCTGCGATCAAAGGCTCGACCTGGCTGACGAATCAACGTATCCAAAAGTCGAAACTCGCTTTTCGTAAGTTCAACGGGTTGTTCGTTGACGGTAACCCGATAACGTCGACGATCTAGCGTGATTCCACAACGCGACACAATGTCGTTGTCTTCTTCGATGCGGGCTGTTTTGCGTCGCTGCAAGGCTTTGATTCTCTCCAGCAGCACGCGGACACTAAATGGTTTGGTGACGTAATCATCGGCGCCCACGGAGAACCCAATGAGCTGGTCCGCTTCCTCCGTTTTGGCAGTCAACATGATGATGATCGCGCCGGCGGTTTCGGGTTTCGAACGTATGCGACGACATACTTCGATCCCGTCCATGAAGGGCAACATCACGTCCAGCAGGATAATCTCGGGAAGCTTTAACTGGGCTTGGCTCAATCCGTCGCGGCCATCGATGGCGAGCGAAACTTCATAGCCGGATTTGTCCAAGTTATAAACGAGGATCTCGGATAGAGACCGATCATCCTCGACAACAAGTATTTTACTCTTTGGCATACCGATCATTCAGCGATGGGTAACATGATGGATCCATTCGACACTATGACTTAGGGAGGTTGGAATTGTTCTGCCGATGCCGAATGATGATTCCATCGACCATGTAGATAATGTCCTCTGCAATGCTCACCGCGTGATCACCGATCTGTTCCAGATGTCTCGATGCGGAAAAACAATGCAAGGCTGCTACGATTTGCGAATGGTCTCGTTCCATCAAACGTGCCAGAGTCTCGATCACTTCAACGTTCTTTGCATCCACGGGGTCATCCTGCGCGATCACGCTGTGGGCAAGGGCGGTATCTCGACGCACAAATGCGTCCAGACTAAACCGCACCATCTTGGTGATCATGCTGGCCATCTCGTTGATACCCGCTGGGATCGGGAACTCTGGGTAAGGGCAGAGGCTGTCGGCCCGTTGTGCGATATTGCACGCTAGGTCGGCAATGCGTTCGAGGTCATTGTTCACTTTCATCATGGTGGTGATCCGACGCAAATCGGCTGCCACCGGTTGATGCAAGGCCAACATCTTCAGACATTCTTCTTCGATACGAACTTCGTCTCGATCGATCTCGGTGTCCCGAGCGACCACTTCGCTAGCCAACGCGCCGCGCCGTTCAACCAAAGACTTGACCGCCAACGCGATCATGTCCTCGACCTTTCCGGACAGCTTGAGCAGGGATTGGTGCGCTTCGTTCAGATCTTGGCTTAAATGCAATGACATCTTCCTCTTCCAGTCGGAACAGATGGTAACCACCGTATATGAAGGAAGAGTTAATATAGCGTTAAGAGGCCAAGGAGGTCAGGACTTTAGCAGTTCGCTGATGATTCGCTGTGGCTCGACACCGGTCAGCCGATTGTCCAGGCCCTGGTAGGAGAACGAAAATTGTTCGTGATTGATTCCCAAGCAGTGGAGGATGGTCGCGTTGAGATCGTTCACATGCACAGGATTTTCGACGATGTTGTAACTGTAGTCGTCGGTGTTACCGTATTCGATCCCGCCCCGAATCCCTCCTCCTGCCAGCCAGGCAGAGAAACACTTGGGATGGTGATCCCGTCCATAGTTATCCTGGGTCAATCCTCCTTGGCAATAGACTGTCCGTCCAAATTCGCCTCCCCAAACGACGAGGGTTTGGTCTAGCAATCCGCGTTGCTTCAAGTCCCGGATCAGCCCTGCACAGGCGTGATCGACATCCCGACACTGGGCAGGCAAATCGTTTGCGATGTTCCCGTGTTGGTCCCAACCGCGATGGAGGATTTGCACGACGCGCACTCCCCGTTCGACCATGCGTCGGGCCAACAAGGCGCTGGCTGCGAACGTTCCAGGCTTGGTTGCTTCTGGTCCGTACAAATCGAGTACCGATTGCGGTTCGTCTGTGATTCGGACCAGATCGGGGACGCTGGACTGCATCCGATAGGCCATTTCATATTGCGCGATCCGGGTTTGGATTTCGGGGTCCTGCCATGATTCCCAGCGATGATGGTTCAATTCCGACAGAGCATCGAGCATCGCTCGCCGATCTCCTGCCGTAACCCCCTCGGGATTGCGAAGATAAAGGACTGGGTCCGCACCGCTGCGCAATGCCACTCCCGTAAAGCGTGTCGGCAGAAATCCACTGGACCACATCCGGGTAAAGAGAGCTTGTGCTGGGGCGGTCGCAGACCATGTCGGTGTCAACACGACAAACGCGGGCAGATTATCGCTTTCGCTCCCCAAGCCATATGCCAACCACGATCCGAGGCTGGCCTTACCAGGGACCTCGCTCCCCGTCATCACAAACGTGCACGCAGGATCATGATTGATGGCGTTGGTGTGCAAGGTTTTGATCACCGCCAGCTCATCTACCACACCTGCTGTCTGTGGCAGCAATTCACTGACCCAGCGTCCACATTGGCCATGCTGAGTAAACTTGAATTTACTGGGGGCAACCGGCAGTCGCTTTTGCCCGCTGGTCATTGTCGTGATGCGCTGCCCTTGGCGAATCGAATCGGGAAGATCTTTGTCGAATTGTGCCTGCAATCCAGGTTTGTAATCCCAAAGATCAATCTGTGACGGCCCGCCGTTCATGTGGAGATAGATGATCGATTTGGCTTTCGGTGCAAAATGGGGGAGCCCCGGCAATGCCGGATGGACTCGTTCTACGATCTTCCCTTTGGCCTCATCTCCGAATACGGTTCGCCCCAACGTATTGCCCGCCATGGCTGCCAATGCGATTCGTCCCAGTCGCAATCCGTTTTCACTGAAAAACGTGCGACGGGTTTGCTGGAGGTGCCAGTTGCTAAAACGATTCATAGAGAAAGCTCGTATCGGGTTGTTTGTGCTGAGGGCTGCGAGGCGTAATGGCTTGGTGGATCGCGTCTGGCTTAAGCTATGTTTCCATGGACTGCAATCCGGGTCCGTCCCGTCGATCCATGGAAACCACCGCATGCCGTTCGGCGTGGGAGGTCCAAGGGACTTTCAAACATCTTGGTGTCAATTGCGTGTCACTGTCTCGTCGAGATTCAGCAACAAATTGCATATCAACGCCCATGTTGCCACCTCCTTCGGATCGAGAGTTGTGTCGCGCCAGCGTTCGCCCACTGTCGCGATGCGTTGCGCATCCTCCGGTGATTGATCCAATCGCTGACGATGCGTTGCCAACACGCGTTCTACGGTTTGCCGTTCCTGGTCATCCGGCGTTCTCGCCAGTGCCCATTCGAACAATCGCTGAATGCGATTGGCATCGTCGGTGATCGGCTCACGCAACAATCGCTCGGCCATGCATCGCGCGGCTTCGAAATGCTGGATGTCGTTCATCAATTGAAGGGATTGCAAAGGGGTATTGCTTCGCTCGCGCCGCGCGCAATACGTCTCGCGATTGGGCGCATCGAAATTCGACATAAAGGGGGGCGGGGCTGTCCGTTTCACGTACGCATAGAGACTGCGTCGATAAAGATCCTGGCCATGCTGCTGAATGTAGTAGCGTGTATTGGAGTCTCCATAGCCTACCGGTTCCCAGATGTTCGGTGGCTGATAGCTTCGAAAACCAGGTCCGCCAAGCGTGCGGACGAGCAATCCACTCACGGCCAACGCATTGTCCCGAATCTGTTCTGCATCCAATCGAATCCTGGGCCCGCGCGCCAGCAATCGATTCTCTGGATCCACCGTCAAAAGCTCGGTCGTCGCGCGCGAGTCCCTACGGAAGGCTTCGGTCATTACGATCTCTTTGATCAATCGTTTGACATCCCAACCCGTCGATTGAAATCGATGGGCGAGATGATCGAGCAACTCCGGATGCGAAGGGGGAGACCCTTGGGATCCAAAGTCTTCGGATGTCTTGACGATTCCTATTCCAAACAGCTGTTGCCAAAAACGATTGACGGTGACGCGAGCCACCAACGGATTGTCCTCGGCGACCAACCAACGTGCCAAATCCAAACGGTTCGGTTTTTGAGGGTCGGCCGCGATCAGCGCCGGCAAGGTCGCTGGCGTAGAGGGAGATACCGGTTCTCCCTTGGCATCGTATTGACCGCGCGTCATGACATGGGCTTGCCTCGGTTCCCCTCGGTCCTTGAACACCAATGTTCCGGGGAGGGCATCTTCGAGCGTCTGCCGAGCCACGCGTGCCTCTGTCCAAGCTTGACGGGCACGAAGCACTTCCTCGGGCACGTCCTCAGCGATGAGTGCTAGAAAATAGTTTTTTACCCCTTCGCGATGGAGTTTCCCAGCTTCGCTTTCCTCCCCTTCCTTGATGGCTTGGGCAACCTCGGCCGAAGCATACGGGGCGGACTGTCCTTTGGCTTTCCGCCACCACGCTTGCCAATCGGAACGAGCATTCCCCTCCGCACGGGACGTTCCGCTAACGGAGATTGCATCCCAAGCGGCAATGCCGCCAAACAATCCGACTTTCCATTCCTGAACGGCGGCGCCAGGAGGGAGATCTATATTGGGCACACGCAGCATTTGCCATGCGCCTCGGCGTGGGAGCTTCCCAATGATCCGATCTGCCCCGGCATCGACCAACGCGGCATCTTCGGCACGGTCGGCCCAAACCCATCGCCGAGCCCCCTGGTCCGTTCGAACTTCCAGAAAGATCGCTTGTGGGGATTCCAAGGCATCGGTTCGAACCCACGCCTGCAACTGTGCATCGGCAGGGATCCAATTGGGAACCAAGCCGCCCGAAAGGACTTGTTCCATCTTGTTGCCGAACTCGGTCACCAACGCGCGACGCCCCATCGGCACCGAATCATCGAGCGAGGTCCATTGGATACCATTGCGGCTAGTATTGCGTTGATTCGTTCCCAAAGGGAGTTCATCATCGAGCCAAACTTGGGTCATCGGACGACCTGCTTCTGGACGGATTTCCGGCGCTTGCGGACCCCATCGCTTGACCAAAGCGAACAACTCGTTCCGCGCGTTTCCTTCTTGTCCGCGAAGCTGATCCAACTCCTTCTTTTGTTCCGGACTGGGCAATCGAAGGAAGGGTGCAGTCGTGTTGACGTTTCCATCCATCGCGGGATCCGCGGCGCTGTAGAAGAACGAGTACATCGAATAAAACTCGCGTGTCGTCAACGGATCGTACTTGTGATCGTGACAAACGGCGCATCCTCCTGTCAGACCCAACCACGCCTGCATGGTGGTGCTAGTACGATCCACCGAGTATCGGAACAGAAATTCCTCATCGATGGCTCCCCCTTCCGAGGTGGTTACATTGCAGCGATTAAAGCCGGTCGCGACCAACTGCGACTCCGTGGCATTGGGGAGTAGATCCCCTGCCAATTGCTCGATCGTGAATTGGGAGAAAGGCATGTTGGATTGAAAGGCCCGAACGACCCAATCACGGTAGGGCCAAATCATGCGGTCGTTGTCCAGATGAAGGCCATGCGTATCCCCATAGCGCGCCACATCCAACCAGTGCTTGGTCATCTCCTCACCGTAATGCGGGGAATCCAGATACAGGTCGACCAAGCGTTCGTACTCCGTATCGGTCGGATTCGCTGCGAATCGATCGACGTCCTCCAAACTCGGTGGCAAACCGGTCAAAGCGAACGCCAGTCTCCGAACCAACGTTCGAGCATCGGCTCGACCCTGTTGTGTGAGATGGCGTTCCTCGATTTCATGATTGAGCCATCCGTCGATCGCTCGTGCGGCATTGCCTGCGCCGTCCGAATCTGTCTTAGGTGCAGCGATAGGTTCAAACGCCCAGTGCTTTTCGTATTTCGCGCCTTCGCGAATCCATCGTTCAATCAATGCTTTCTCGTCGTCCGAAAGCTGCCGCGTTACACCGGGTGGCGGCATGACAACCTCGGCATCCGCAGATTGAATTCGCTGCCAAATTAGGCTTGCTGCGGGATCCCCTCCAACGATGGCTTGACCACTATCGCGCAAGGCCATCGCGGCTTCCGATAGGTCCAGTCTCAAGCCCGCTTCGCGATGCGACGCATCTTGACCGTGGCAACGAAAACATGCTGCCGACAGAATCGGGCGAATATCCTGATTGAATCGCACGGGTTGGCGATCGTTTTCGGTAGCCACAGGGGATATGGAACTTTGGCCAAACGCGTGAGTCGTGTGCAATAAGCACGCGGACCAAACCGCCCAAAGGCAAAGCAAGAAACGGCTCATAGGTGGGATCGATGGCGAGGGATGGGGGAAGGGAGTTAACCTCTCCCATTCTAATCGATTCAGTCCCGCCTGAGGACAGAAAGAACCCCTGGCCTAGGTCTTTCAAATAGTCTGCGACACGGAGTCGAGCCGCGGCAATTATTCGTTTCTAGACTGGCTGGGAGGAGTCCGGCTAGGCTGCTGACTTCGCCGCAACGTGATCCGGCGAAGAAAGGGTTCCCGTGGACTCGATTGGGCGGACGGAGAGATCGAGTCTGCCGAGGAAGGGGGAATAGCGATCTGTCCCGAGCGAGCGCGTTCCTGCGAAGTCGTCATGTTCGTTGCTGCCGGGACAGGCGTGGGACTGTCCTGCAGATTGCCCAAATATTGCTTGCGTACTTCCGGATGTTTTTTGACCTCGTCAGGAGTTCCTTCGCAAAGAACGACCCCTTTGCTGATGACATAGCAGCGATCCACCGTCGACAGGATTTCGAGGGCCGCATGGTCCGTGATCAAAATCGAAATCCCAGCATCACGAAGCTTGAAGATGATCTGTTGGATATTTTGTACCGTGACAGGGTCGATCCCCGCATAGGGTTCATCGAGCATGATGATTCTCGGATTCGAGACGAGGCATCGAGCGATTTCCAATCGTCTTCGTTCCCCACCGGATAGCTTTGCCGCTCGCGATTTCCGGATATGGGTAATCGAAAACTGCTGCAGCAAATCATCGGTCCGCTTCCTTCTTTCCGACCACGAGTATCCCAGCATTTCCAGCACAGCGGAGATGTTTTGTTCGACGGTCAGTTTGCGAAAGACGCTCGAATCCTGAGCGAGATAACCCATGCCACCATCGCGGGCGCGAAGAAACATGGGCCAGTAAGTCACCTCTTCCCCACCGAGGAAGACTTGACCACGATCCGGATGGACCATGCCACACGTCATTCGAAAGGAGGTCGACTTACCTGCTCCGTTAGGACCGAGCAGTCCGACGATTTCTCCCGTACCGACTCGCATCGAAACGCCGTTCACTACTTTTCGACGGCCGTATGTTTTTTCCAGTCCGACGACGTTCAGAACATCTGTGCTTGTCGTTTGCATGCTTGGTTCCATCCTTGGAAAACCAAATGAGAAATCGTGTTGCTGAATCGATAACCTTATCGAATCAAACCCATCCGCTGCACATTGGGAAGGAATGGGATAGGAGCATTCCAATAATGAGGCCAGAACACCATGACGGCGCGACCGATCAACAGTCGCTCCGGCACGTGATGTTGGTACCAGGATCGCGCGTCTTGCGAGGCGGCCGAGTTATCGCCCATGGGGAAGTAGGCATCGGATGCCAAAGGGAAGGTTACTCGACGGCGCGATCGAGCCATCGGAGAGGCTCCCCACGCGTTCGCATCACTCAAAAGAGCATTGCGGTTCAGCGCATCCTCGGTCGATGTATTTCGGTATTGCTCGCGAGTGTAGCGATGCAACTGCCCTAAAAAGGCATCGACCCTTGCGGATGTGACGGAACTTCGGATGGTGGAAAGGATATCGTCGTAGTCGGTCAAACCTTGATTGGTGCTGTGAGCGATGTAATAAATGTCTCGAAACACTTTGGCGCGATTCACAGTACACCCCCCACCCTGCACGCCGATGGCGACAGGTGCTGCATCCAAGGGGTTTTCTGGAGTTGTTCGCGGTACGCTCTGAAAACCCGGAATGGCTGCTTCAATCATGAATTTCCCCTGCTCCCCCCAAGGGATATGCGTGCCATTGACCCACAAGGTGAGGGAGTCATCCACGTTCGCAAACTTGATGACGTGTTGGCTACCAGCTCGCAGCGGGGTGGGCGCCGTGATCGATTCTACCCACCCATCTGTTGATTCGAAGGCCTTGATCGGCACACCATCGAATCGCAATTCGGCGGTCGCTTGTCCGGAGGACAAATCGATCCTACAAAGATGCTCGACACCCGCTTCGACAAGCATGAATTGGAGAGCCTTCGTACCGGGCGAAGTCGTCACGGACCATTCGCCGCAAAGGTCTCCGGTCCAATGCAGACCATCATTTTCCATCGGTCGCGAAAAGGGCCGGCTGAAGCCCAATCGCATGGCGCGCCTGGCTTCCAGCGGTGCGATGTCGCTATAGTTTTTAGGAAGCTGCGATGAGCTGGTTCCAAAAACCATCGATGCATTGTAGGCAGTGAAGTCGGAGACCAAACGATAGGAATCTGGCGGTATGGGCATAGGAAGCTTGCCCTCGGACACGATTGCGTCCCATTGAATGGGATCGAGGACGCGATGCCGAAATCGCAACTGCTTCCAACCTTTCTCGGGAGCTTGCTCGATCTTTGCAGACCAAATTGCATTCGTCCCTTCGACATTCCAATTCGGGACAACCCAATTTGGTCCGTTGTCGCCTGCTTCGCCACTCCAAGGATCGGGCACTCCTGCATCGACCAGTCGTTTGGCTACGTAAGCCGAATCGTAGATCGGCTGGAGCATGCTGCTGATGACGTGCGGAGGTTTCCTCGCGATTTCAAAGCCATCCGCGTTCTGTCGATTCATCGCCTCTTTCTTACTTCCGCGTGCGGCGGGTGGGTCGATGAAAATATCCCCATGCTGGATGCGAACTGTTTCGTCGGGACGGCCGATACAACGCTTGATATAGTTCAGACGAGCATCTTCAAGATGTTTGAAAACGAACACATGCCAGCGCTGAGGACTGCCCAATGCGTAGGCCAACTTGCTCACCAGGATGCGATCTCCGGAAAACGTCTGGTGATTGGAATTCCCTGACAAGTCCAAGATTTGCGGTTTTCGGCACAGAGGGCAAACGGTTCCGAAAACAAATTCATTTTGCTTTTCTCCAGTCTCGGAATACTCATTGCTCGCTCCGCATTGGTACTGAAATCCACACTCGGTGCACTTCACGTCTTTGTGGGCACCCATGAGGGTCGGTGCCATTGAGCCCGTCGGAATCACAAACGCTTCGGCGATGAAGGCCTTGAATAGAAGCGCCAAGACAAAGGCGATAGCTAAACTCTCCAAGGTCTCTCGAAAGACTTGGAACCGAGTCAGCTTCGGTTTGGCATTCTCGACGTTGGTTTCCGGTGTGGCAGTCTCAGTGTTCGTATTCATGCAGTATTTCTAGACGGACTCCCCGAAACCATCTTCGGGTTGTCCCTGGATTGGCCGAGGGCATTGGCAGATCGATCCCATCTCTCCGCGAATTGTTTTCCTCGCATAAATTTCGACTCGATGCCGTTACGTTGCCGCCGGCAATTCACGAACGCGAGAATCATCCCCACTGTTCGTCCTCCCCATGGTCGCTAGGAGTTGCTTTCGATTATAGAAAAGCCTACTTGGTATGACTGCGCGGCTTTTCGCAGTATTTTGTCAGCATTCCCAGGATTAGGAGACGAATCGAAATCTTGGAGACATCTTGACCGCGATCCAAAACACGCGGAACGAGCGTCCTTTCATTCCATGGCGTGGACTCAGCCGAAAAAAGTCGATCGTCGTTTTTTCGAGCCTGAGGCGCTAGCCGATTTTCGCACGTCGAAGGAAATCGGCTAGCGCCTCAAGCGCACTCTTGTTGGCCGTGTCTGCGAGGAGAGAGGCGAGCTTCGAAATCGCAAATCCAATAAAAAACCGTTGCTGCAGGTAAGCTCACCTGCAGCAACGGCATTTGTAATTTGCTTTTGCCTCGATCGTTCCAACGCGAGAGTCTCTTCACATCGTGACCGATACGGAGACGGCAATCGCGAGGGAAACGGATCCCAGAAGCGAGCTATTAGGTCTACTTGCTTTCGGGCTTGGCAAACTTCGCCTTTTCGTAGGCTTCTTCACCAAAGAGCTTTTCCAGCTTGTCTTCGTCGCTCATTTTCTCTGCTTTGCCTTGGCAATTCTTGCAGCAGAAAGCGATCTTTGCTCCCTTGAATTCAACAGTAGCATCCTTGTTGAGATCACCACCTGAGAATGGACAGGCTCTTTGTTCGACTTGTGCGGTCGAAATCAGCTGATGGTTGGCCTTGGACGAAAATGCCTTCTTGTCTGCGTCAAATTTGCCTTTGCAATTGTCGCAACAGAAGTAAACATTCCCTTCCTTCCATTCGCTCGCCTTTTCTTCCTTGGCGTTGTTCTTTTCCGCAAGCAAGCATTTCACTTTCGAAAAATCGATTTTCTCAGCGTAAACGGTCACGGCAGAGAAAGCGGCGATGGCTGCAAATAAACTGGCGATCAAAGTCTTCATTCGGTTCACTCCGTAAAGGTTTTAAAAGTTGCGTTACAGCGTCATGGTAGAGTAGAAGCTTGTCAAATGTCAACCGAAAGAAGCGGAACTTCTTGGGGGGCCATGCAAAAACTAGCGTTTCGGAACTCGTCGGAATAGGGATTGGCCTTCGATTCCCTAGGCCATGCGGGCCACGAGAAGTTCACGCTGGCACATCAATTCCTTGGGCATGGAGTGGTAAAGCCTGAGAAAAAACTCATTTTGGCTGGTAATCTCCGACAGCCAATCGTCTCTTCGGAACTCCATTGCCGCATCGAATTGGCTTTCCGTGAAACCGTCCAAACCTTCGACGCAGAAATCTTCCCAATCCGGAGTCCAGCCAATGGGCGTTTCATGACCGGGGGTGCGGCCTTGGCATCGTTTGACGATCCATTCGAGGACTCGCAAGTTTTCACGAAAGCCTGGCCAGAGGAATTTTCCCTGTTTGTCTTTGCGGAACCAATTCACGTGGAAGATGCGAGGTAGTCGGCGGATGTGTTTGCGCATGTCGAGCCAATGCGCAAAGTAATCCCCCATGTCGTAGCCGCAAAAAGGCAGCATGGCCATGGGATCGCGTCGCACGGTACCTACCCTGCCCGCGGCTGCGGCGGTCGTTTCGGATCCTTGGGTCGCCCCTAAAAACACGCCATGCGTCCAGTCGAAGGCTTGAAAGACCAATGGCATGGTCGTTGGCCGACGACCGCCAAAGACGATCGCATCGATCGGTACCCCTTCCGGATTCTGCCACTCTGGATCGATGTTTGGGCATTGCTGTGCGGGGGCCGTGAAGCGGGAATTGGGATGGGCTGCGAGTCGACCGCATTCCGGAGTCCATTCTTTTCCAGTCCAGTCGATCAAATGCGAGGGTGGATCCGAGTGCCCTTCCCACCACACGCCTCCCTCATCGGTGAGGGCCACATTCGTAAAGATGGTGTTTTGTGCCATGGCCTTCATGGCTGCCGGATTGGACACCGCCGAAGTCCCAGGGGCTACGCCGAAGAAGCCTGTCTCTGGGTTGATCGCATGCAGTTTTCCTGTCTTGCCCGGCCACAGCCAAGCGATATCGTCTCCCACCAAAGTCGTCTTCCAACCGAGTGCTTCATAGCGTTCCGGAGGAACAATCATGGCAAGATTGGTTTTGCCGCAGGAACTTGGGAAGGCCGCGGTGATATAAGTCTTGGCTCCATCCGGGGATTGAAGCCCCATAATGAGCATGTGTTCCGCCATCCATCCATGATCGCGCGCGATCGAACTGGCGATGCGGAGAGCCACGCATTTCTTTCCCAGCAACGCATTGCCCCCATAGCCGCTTCCGTACGACCAAACCTCGCGCGTTTCTGGAAAGTGAACGATGTACTTCTCCTCGTTGCAGGGCCACGCCACATCGGCGTCACCTTCCTCAAGCGGGGCTCCGATGCTGTGCAAGCAAGGAATGAACGGTCGATCGCTACCGAGTTTGTCCAGCACTTTGCGCCCCATATGGCACATGATCTTCATGCTGACGACGACGTAGGGAGAGTCGGTCAGTTCCACGCCGATGAGAGCCAGCGGGCTATCGACCGGTCCCATGCAGAAGGGGACGACGTACATTGTCCTCCCTCGCATGCAACCTCGAAATTTCTCGATCAACAATGCCCGCATCTTTTCGGGATCGGTCCAATTGTTCGTCGGTCCAGCATCCGATTCTCGCCTCGAACAAATGAATGTTCTCTCCTCGACCCGCGCCGTATCGGATGGACTACTTCTGGCCAGAAAAGAATTGGGATGCAAGTCTGGATTCAATCGCAACAATGTTCCCGCGATCACCAACTCCTCTGTCAAGCGATCCCACTCCTCCTGCGATCCGTCGCACCACACCACGTTGGATGCCTCACACAGCATGGCCGTTTCCATGACCCAGGTGACCAATTCGCGATGCGGGATCTCTGAAAACGCCGACATCATCGGATGCCCTTCGTTAGATTTTTGTGAGTGAGGAGGATCGAGAGCGATTGAAGGCTCGGCCATAAGGCGTCCAGCGTAAGGAACAAGGCTTGCGTCGGCATACGACTTCGAACGGAAAGTAGATACGAAGTCCCGGTGGCATGCGAACCTAATCCCAACAGGATCGATCCGACTGTCCTCCGTCCAGAACTTAGAACTCTAATGAATTTTGCGAAAAATGAGAACCAAGGAACCGCAAATCTTTCCTTGGGTGGCTGCGACCATCGGCTACGCTTGAGAGGGCTTTGGAAGTTCCTCGGAACAGCATCGAGCAACAACGACACGCAGAGACGGTCGATGTGACGGTCGATCAAGACGGTCATTCCCGTTCGGGACGCCGCGATTTGCGATCCTTTTTTCCTTTGGGTTCGAACGAACTCTTGTGGCGGAGTATGTGGTGGTAGTGTTGTGCAAAGCGGTGAGCCTCGTCCCTTATGTACTGAAGCAGGCGCAATGCAAAAGACTCTCGCCCCAACCGGATCGAATCCTTCTCGCCGGGACGGAAAATCTCTTCTTCCTTCTTTGCTAATGATATCAAGGTCGGGGGTTGGAGATCGCAATCGCGGAACGCAGCCAACGCGGCATTCAATTGTCCCTTGCCTCCATCGATCATCAACAAATCGGGAAACGACTCCTGTTCGTCAACCAATCTCCGGAAGCGGCGGGAGATGACTTCATGGATCGATCGAAAGTCATCGATCCCTTCTACCCCTTGGATTTTGTAACGCCGATAGCCAGGCTTGAACGGGAGCCCATCCAGAAATTGAACCACGGATGCGACCGTGTCAGTGCCTCCCAAATGAGCGATATCGACCCCTTCGATGACGCGCGGCTCGCGATCCATTCCGAGGACCCTTCGCAGTGCACGCATCCCTTTCTTGGGATCGATATAAAAGACTTCGGGCTGCGCGTGGGTATCGATTTCACCCCGTCGATCGAGATTCTCCAGCATTTGGATTTCATCCCGCAGGCGTGCTGCCTTTTCGAAATCAAGCGCCTTGGAAGCTTCCATCATCTCGTCGCGCAATTGCTGCAATAACCGTACACTTCCTCCTTCGAGAAAGGTCTGCAGTCGTTTGATGTCGCGCCGGTATTCGACTTTGCTGATCCGCTGATTGCAAGGAGCTGTGCATTGTTCGATCGAGGCCAACAAACAGGGACGAAACCATTGCCAACGGGGATCCCCTTCCTCGATATCCAGCGAACATGTTCGAAACTTGAAGACCCTTTGCATGACTTGCAAGGCACCGCGCAACTGCCCCGCGCTGGCAAAGGGACCATAGAGCTTGGCCCCCTTGTCCTTGGGAGTCCGGGTGACTTCCACACGCGGAAAATCTTCGTGGGTCGTAATCATGAGGTAAGGAAAGGTCTTGTCGTCTTTGAGATCCTTGTTGTGCCGAGGCTGGATGTCCTTGATCAATCGGTTCTCGGTCAGCAGCGCATCGACTTCGCTGGCGCAGACCATGTAGTCGATGTCGGCGATCTCGTGGATCCATTCCGCCGTTCGGAGTTCCTGTGCGGCGGCAGTCAGGAAGTAACTTCCAGCTCGCGAACGGAGGTTTTTTGCTTTGCCGACATAGATCACCACGCCGGAGGCGTCTTTCATTAAGTAAACACCGGGGACTTGTGGAAATTCCCGGACCTTCTCGGCGGAACGACGAAAGCCTAGGTTGCCCGACAGAAGATCTTGAATCCGACCCAACTCGGCGTCGGTCGTCTCGACCAGCAGTTCGTCGCCATCCCAAGCCGATGGATCCTCAAGGATTCCTTCTTCCGATTCTCTTTCCTCGTCGCTGGCATCGGATTGGTTGGGGAAGGACGAGGACGATGGCTGGCGGTCACGATTGGAGGACCCAACGGCTGGGTCGCCGGGGCCTGGATCCAGAGGGGAATTGCCTCCTATCGAAGATTGCGGGCCAGGTTCGTCCGGTTTCTCACCTGAATCGTTCCATCCCATTTTTCGTGCTTTCTTTGTTTCTAGCCACCATCAATGCGCTCTAAAGGGGGAATGTCCTCCTTTGATCGTTGGGGTTCCGTTGCCTGGTTGTGGACTGAAGATCCATTTTGCCCCTTGTGGACGGAGGTATCCCTTAGGTATTGTGTCTTGTCTTCTCAACGGACGTCATCAGATTTTCTAACCCTATGTCCATCCACGGTTCTGCCGCCGAATCGACCATTCAATTCCTCCACGGGATTCGCCCGACGATTCTACCATCGTTGCTCCTTTGCGACTTTGCAAATCTGCAGCGCGAAGTGGAACTGTTGGAAGAAGCAGGGGTGGACGCTCTTCATTTGGACGTCATGGATGGACATTTCGTCCCCAATCTGACGTATGGTATGCCGATCGTTCAGTCGCTGAGAAAGATCACCCAGCTCAAGTTGGATGTGCACTTGATGATCTCTGAGCCGGCTCAATACGCAAAACAATTCGTCGACGCGGGTGCCGATAGCATCACGTTCCACATCGAAGCTCTGCCTGAACCTGATGCCCTGTTGGCAGAGTTGCATGCACAAGGTGCGGTCTGCGGACTAGCAATCAACCCAGCCACTCCGATCGAACGATTACTCCCCTATGTCCCCGCGTGCGACATCGTGTTGGTGATGAGTGTACCTGCCGGATTTGGCGGGCAGCCCTTTGATCCCGTCGCGCTCGAGCGATTACGCTTGCTGCGCGAAACTTTTGGAAACAAATTGCTGTTGGAGGTCGACGGCGGCATCAATGCCGCAACGGTTGGACCAGCCACGGCCCATGGTGCGGACCTGCTTGTTGTAGGTTCTGCGATTTTCCGCGAGGCAGATTACTGCCAGGCGATGACGCGATTGCGAAAGAATTTTCAGCTTCCGAGCTAGCTTTGCATTCGCTTTGGTTTTGTTGGAGTTCAAAATTGTATGAGTAAAGTGTTGGTCGTTCGTCCAGGTTCGACCTCGTTTGATGAGCAAGAACGGATGAAGGGATGTTTGGACATCCCTCTCTCCGCTTCGGGACTTGAGCAAGTGCGTAAAACAGCCATTGAGATCGCGCCCATGCAGATCGCGGCTGTTTATTGCGGGCCGTGTGAATCGGCTCAAGCCACCGCGAAAGAGATCGCGGAAACGATTCGATGCAAATGGAAAGTTTGCGAGTGCTTCCGAAACCTTGATCATGGCCTTTGGCAAGGCAAATGCATCGAGGAAATCAAACGGCAGCAACCCAAGTTGTACAAGCAAGTTCAGGATAACCCGCGTATTTTCAGCCCTCCAGGGGGTGAATCGCTCGACGAGGCGGAACTGCGAATATCGAAACAATTGGCAAAGCTTCGTAAAAAACATGCGCACGAAACGATTGCCGTTGTCATTCCAGAACCGCTAGCTACGCTCGTGGCGAGCAAGCTCAAGTCCGTCGTTTTCGACGACCTATGGGCGTCCGAATGCGACACGGGATCTTGGGAAATCATTAGCGACGAGCCGGTTCAAGCCACGGTTGCGTTGGCGAATGTTCCCAGTCCCATTCCATCCACTGCAAGCTGACGGATTATTGATTTATCCCGCGAGGGAAAAACCGCGATCCCCAACGTGAGCTGTGGATTCGCGATTTCATTTAGCCGTTACGGAACACATCCAAGGCCCGATGACTTCCGTCCCGTTACTTTTTCCAAGAACTAAAGAATCTCGTAAAAAGGGTTCGATCATGGCGATTGCAGATTCCCCTAATCTTTCCTCGCATGAGCCTTCCGCTACTGCACGACGCGGTATTCCGGAAGGTCTCTGGGTGCGATGTCCAGGTTGTGGTGACTCGATCTATCGTAAGGAACTCGAGAAGAACCTTCACGTCTGTCCCAAATGCCGATATCACAACTATGTTTCGGCCTGGGATCGAATTGCGCAGCTTCTCGATCACGGTACGTTTGAAGTTTGCGATGAGCATGTGCTTCCGATGGATCCGCTCAAGTTCTCAGACAAAAAATCGTATGCGGAACGATTGGCTGCCGAGCAACTGCGAACAGGACTGACCGACGCGGCGCTTTGCGGCACGGGCATGATCCGTGCGCGTCGCGTTGCCATCGCAGTCACCGACTCGGCATTCATCATGGGTAGCATGGGTTCGGTCGTAGGTGAACGTTTGACCCGATTGGTCGAACGCGCAACCGAGCATTCGTTGCCTTTGATTATTGTCAGCGGTTCTGGGGGTGGGGCTCGAATGCACGAGGGGATTTTGTCCCTCATGCAGATGGCGAAAGTCTCCGCTGCCTTGGCTCGTTATCACCGCTCGGGAGGTCTCTACGTAAGCGTTCTCACGAATCCCACGATGGGTGGTGTCGCAGCCAGCTTCGCGAGTCTCGGAGACTTGGTCTTTGCGGAGCCCAAGGCACTCATCGGTTTCGCCGGCCCACGCACCATCAAAGCCACCCTCAAGATCGAATTGCCCGAAGGATTTCAAACCAGCGAATTTCTTCTCGAACATGGGTACATCGATCGCATCGTCGAACGCTTCCGACTCAAGACCGAAATCGCGGCCGCCATCGACTACTGCGGCAAACGCTAGAACCGAGACGTCAGGCCAGGCTTAGGCACCGCTGTACGGCTCATGGAACATTGAGGATTGCCCGACGCAGCCGAAAGTCGTCTTGAGAAAACCTCATGCGTTCGACCATTCCTGCCTTCCATTCCCGCCTTCCTTTCGGGCTTGCCCGAGGGAGGCTACTATTGGCGGCTACCTCGACGTAGAAAAGGGGCGAGAGGACCGTTTTTCCGTCCGTCGATGCCAATCGTGCAGATATTTCCCGCGTCGCACCCCGAATCTCGAACCCAAACGCAGGATTCCCGCTTTGCGGCATTCGCCAAACGACAATAATGGCAGCAGCGTTCGGTTGGACCGACAAACGAAACGGGTTGGTTCTGGCCAAAAGAATTCCTCCCCACCTAGATCACTTGGTAGCTACTGAGAACCTTCATGAGCGTGGTTTCCATCGACTCTGCGTTACCCTTTCCATCCTACCGCGAACTAGGCAATGAAGCCCTTCGCCAACGGATCCAGGCTGCCAAAGCGCAGCTCGGTCCTTCTTTGCTCATCCTGGGGCATCATTACCAGCAGGACGAAGTCATCGAGCATGCGGATCTAACCGGAGATTCGTACCAACTCAGCCGACTCGCAGCCGATAGTCCGGATTGCCGGAGCATCGTCTTTTGCGGGGTCCACTTCATGGCAGAGACCGCCGACATCCTGGCCAATCGCCCGGAGAAACTTGCATCGCGCCACGGCCAGCGGGTGTCGGTCGTTCTTCCCGATATGGCCGCCGGATGTTCGATGGCCGATATGGCGGCCATTCGTCAAGTCGAATCGGCATGGGAGCAACTGGGTGAGGTCATCGACACCAACCAGCTGACCCCTGTGACTTATATCAATAGCGCTGCCAGCCTCAAAGCATTCTGCGGCAAACATGGAGGGATCGTTTGCACGAGTAGTAATGCCAAAGCCGTTCTGGATTGGTCGTTCGCTCAACGCAAGCGGGTCTTCTTCTTCCCCGATCAGCATCTGGGTCGCAACACATCGCTGAAGATGGGGATCGGCAATGCCGAAATGCCGGTCTGGAATCCTCACGAAGATGAACTCGGTGGCAATACGGTCGCTGACATTGAGAACGCACGCGTCATCCTTTGGAAAGGGCATTGCTCTGTCCACCAAATGTTTCAGGCGACTCACGTCCACCAGTTCCGCGAAAAGATTCCTGGCATCAAGATCCTGGTCCATCCCGAGTGCCCTCAAGAAGTCAATGACATCGCGGATATCTCGGGTTCAACCAGCAGGATTATCGAGACAGTCCAAAAAGCGCCCGCAGGAACCAAGTGGGCCATTGGCACGGAGCTCCACTTGGTGAATCGTCTCAAGAAAGAACACCCTGAACAAGAAATCCATTTTCTATCCCCTTTAGTGTGCATGTGCGCCACTATGTACCGCATCGACTTGGCTCACGTTTGTTGGAGCCTTGAGAACATCGTTCAAGGAACCGTGGTCAACAAGATCACCGTAAAAGAGGATGTAGCAAAATGGTCCCTCATCGCACTCGAACGGATGCTCTCGGTTCGGTAAGCCAGTGTGCTCCCCGCCGATGCTTCCCATTATCCTTTGTTGAAAGTTGACTATGTTCAAACTTCCGTACGTGTTGGCCTTCACTGCCATGACGGCCTTCTTTTGGGGGATCTATGGCATTGTGCTCCACCGAGGCACAGTCCTCATGGATCACAACTCCTTGAGAGCCTTTGTTGGAGTCGGATTGGCCTACTTTCTTATCGCCGTCCTTGTGCCCGTCGCTCTCCTCAATCGCAAACGGGAAACCGGTTACTGGTCGATGAGCGGCACGATCATGTCGTTGTTCGCCGGCGCGGTCGGAGCGCTGGGGGCGTTGGGAGTTACTCTGGCACTCGCCTTCAACGGTCAGGCCATCTACGTCATGCCGATCGTGTTCGGGGGTGCCCCCGTCGTCAATACGCTGCTCACTTCATGGCTCAACAAATCTTTCAAGCAGATTAAGCCGATGTTTCTGGTCGGCATGCTCATGGTCGCTCTGGGCATGATCGGGGTGTTGCTTGCCAAACCCCAACCCAAGGTCGACGATGTCGAGGTGGCCGTGAATTGGCTCGCGGTCGGACTGTCGATTGCAATGGCTGTCATCTGCTGGGGGGCCTACGGACCATTCCTGCATATCGGGCAATCCAAAATGGGGGGTTCCCGATTGCGCCCCTTCTGCTGTGTTGGGATCGCCTACTTCTTCATTGCGGTCGCAATACCAGTCGTGCTGTTGGAGTCGATGCAAAACAGCGGCCAATATACCTTCTGGGGAATGATTTGGTCGGTGCTGGCAGGGACCGCAGGCGCCCTCGGAGCATTGGGAATCATCCTTGCGTTTACGTATGGTGGCAAGCCGATTTTTGTCATGCCGTTGGTCTTTGGATTTGCTCCTGTCATTAACACCCTGACCAGTATCGTGGTCACCGGCAAATACGAAAGTGTGAACGCACTTTTCGCGGGGGCGCTGGCGCTGGGCATCGCTGGAGCAGTCACGGTACTTCTCAACGCACCCAAGGCCAAGCCGCATGGTGCGCCCGGAGATGCAAATGCAACCGCTGCTGCAGCAGTCGACAAAAAGAAAGACATTTCCGCGACCTTGCGCGAACTCGATCCGGCTACACGATCCAGCCACCCCGGCATGCGATCCGACCATTCCGTGGAACAAACCACGGCTATCTCGGAGGATGAGACACCCCACCCGTAACGAATCACTGTTTTCCTGGTGGGTAGAGAATCCTCCAGGTCATCCTCTCAGTTACAATCGAACTCCGGTTCATTCCAACCCTCCACGGACGATGCTTCCTATGAACGCTAAACGACGCGATTTCCTTTTGACGACGGTCTCTGCCGGTATTGCTGCAGGAATGACCCAAGGCGGATTCTTTTCGGCAGTCAACGCGGCCGAGGATCGCAAACTGGGCGTTGCCATCGTCGGCTTGGGGAGTCTTAGCACTCACCAAATCGCTCCCGCGCTTCAGAAGACGCAGCATTGCCGATTGGCCGCGATTGTCACGGGAACCCCTGAAAAGGAACAACTCTGGTCCGACAAGTACAAAATCGATCGACGCCATATCTACAACTACGAATCCTTTGACAAAATCGCTAGCGATGACGCAGTGGATTTGGTTTACATCGTCCTTCCAAACAGCATGCACGCGGAATACACGATCCGCGCGGCTCGATCTGGTAAACACGTCTTGTGCGAAAAGCCGATGGCCAATTCCTCCACCGAATGCCGCGATATGATTGCCGCATGCCAGAAAGCC
>Ga0194055_10000761_pt1 | contig 26021 bp, 26 predicted proteins | sample SepL449m_MetaG_FD_155482 | JGI IMG/M metagenome (GOLD analysis project Ga0194055, IMG submission 155482) | Anoxic zone freshwater microbial communities from boreal shield lake in IISD Experimental Lakes Area, Ontario, Canada - Sep2016-L442-9m | ecosystem: Environmental > Aquatic > Freshwater >... | reverse complement strand
GTGCTGCTGTTGCCGGTATCGCAATGGGCCTCGTCTCTGACGTGGTCGATGGCAAGATTGAGTACGTGGCACTCACCGACATTCTCGGTGCAGAAGATGCTTTTGGCGATATGGACTTCAAGGTAGCTGGTACGAAGGACTTCATCACCGCATTGCAACTCGACACCAAGCTCGATGGCATTCCTGCCAGCGTCCTTGGTGGTGCGCTGCAACAAGCACGCGAAGCCCGTCTGGAAATTCTCGAGGTGATGGCAGAAGCTATCGACGCTCCCGATGAGATGAGCCTCTTTGCTCCTCGCATCATTTCCATCAAGATTCCAGTCGATCAAATTGGTGCAGTGATTGGCCCTAAGGGCAAGATCATTAACCAAATCCAAGATGAGACTGGCGCCGAAATTTCGATCGAAGACGATGGCACAATCTACATTGGTGCCACTGTTGGAAGCGCTGCAGAGGCTGCTCGTGCGCAGATCAATGCCATCGCAAACCCCACGATGCCTGAAGTTGGCGAACGCTACCTCGGTACCGTTGTGAAGCTTGCTACTTTTGGCGCTTTCGTTTCGCTCTTGCCAGGCAAGGATGGTCTGCTTCATATTTCGCAGATCAAGAAGATGCATGGCGGAAAGCGCATCGAGAACGTAGAGGATGTCATGAATGTCGGCGACAAGATTCAAGTAGAAATCGCTGAGATTGATCCCAAGGGCAAGCTCTCGCTCGTTCCAGTTCTCGAAGGCGAAGCGGCAGCAAACTAATTGCGGTACATAACGAAAGGACGGTGCGTGCGATGACTATTCGCCGCACCGTTCTTCCGTCTGGTCTCCGGATTGTCACCGAAGAAGTCCATACTGTGCGCTCAGCTGCTTACGGCGTCTGGGCTAACGTGGGTTCCCGCGATGAGAGTTCCTCTGTGGCAGGGGCCTCACACTTCCTTGAGCATTTGCTTTTTAAGGGAACGGCAACTCGCTCCGCCCTCGAAATATCTTCAAGTATTGAAGCCGTTGGTGGGGAAACTAACGCATTCACCGGAAAAGAAAATACTTGCTTCTACGCTCGCACTCTTGATCAAGATTTGCCGCTAGCTGTTGAAGTTATCTCCGACATGATCACCTCTTCTTTGGTAACAAAGGCAGACGTCGATTCTGAGCGTGGAGTTGTCCTCGAGGAAATCGCGATGCGAGATGACGATCCTGGGGATCTGATTCATGATGTATTTTCTGAAACCCTCTTCGGCGACAGCTCGATTGGTAAACCAATCTTGGGAACCACGGACTCCATTAAATCGATGAGTCGTGAAGCGGTCTATCGCTATTACAAGCGCAAGTATCGTCCGGAGAATCTAGTCGTTGCGGTCGCTGGCAACATTAAGCATGACAAAGTTGTAAAGATGGTGAGTAAAGCTTTTGCACGCGATGGTTTTAGCGATGATGTAGCTCTGCCTGCCGATATTCGCACCGCTAAGCGTATTAAGCCGGTAGGTGTGGGAGCCATTGACGTGGTCAATCGCCCCGGAGAACAAGCGCATATCATGTTGGGTGTCGAAGGTGTCTCGCGTAGCGATGATCGACGCTTTGCACTCGCAATGTTAAGCATTGCTCTCGGCGGCGGCATGTCATCACGTCTCTTCCAAGAGATTCGCGAGAAGCGTGGTCTGGCATATTCGGTGTACGCATTCGGACAACAATTTGCTGGCTCGGGAATTTTCAGTATTTATGCAGGTACGCAACCTGCCCGCGCATACGATGTCATTTCAATTGCGCGCGAAGTGATTAATGATGTGGTAGAAAATGGACTGACCGAAGACGAGGTTGCCAGGGCCAAGGGAGCGGCCCGCGGGGGATTGGTGTTGGGGCTGGAAGATACCGGATCTCGCATGTCACGCATTGGAAAATCCGAATTGATGTACGGCGATCAAAAGAGCGTCGATGAATTGCTTGCCGAAATCGAAGCGGTGACCCCAGATCAAGTACATCAAGCCGCGCGTGATTTCCTTGGCAAGCAACTCTCACTCGCAGTTATTGGTCCCTTCCCTGGTCGCGCCCAAAGCAAGTTCGCACGGGTAATGGCATAATTCACCACATGATTCGAGTCGGAGTTCTCGGCGCCAAGGGGCGCATGGGCTCAGAGGTAGTACGTGCGGTCACAGATGCCGAGGGCATGGAAGTGGTGGCTGCTCTCGATCTGGGAGATTCACTCGATGCAATCACTGCTACTCAAGTTGAGGTAGTGGTTGATTTCACCCACCCTGATGCGGTGATGGAAAATCTTAAATTTCTTATAGCCCACGACATTCACGGAGTAATTGGCACCACTGGTTTTGATGACGCCCGCCTCTCCGATTTGCGCACAATGCTTGCATCGTCGAAGAGTGGCGTCATCGTGGCCCCCAATTTTGGTCTGGGTGCAGTGCTTATGATGCGCTTTGCCGAAAGTGCGGCTCGCTTCTTTGAATCCGTAGAGATCGTCGAGTTGCATCACCCGAACAAAGCAGATGCACCAAGTGGAACGGCAACACATACCGCTAAGCGAATTGCAGCGGCGCGTAAAGTCGCTGGACTTGGTCCGCAACCTGACGCCACATCTAGTGGCCTCGCTGGTGCGCGTGGTGCAGACGTCGATGGAGTGCCTATCCATTCGGTACGCCTTCGTGGATTAGTGGCTCATCAAGAAGTCATATTCGGCGATCCAGGGGAGACTTTCACGATTCGACACGACTCGCTTGACCGCAGTGGTTTTATGCCAGGTGTGATACTCGCTATTAGAAATATCTCTACGCATCCGGGTCTTACCCTTGGTTTAGAGAGTTTTCTTAACCTCTAGATTTTCTCTACCGTTAAATTCATAGTCGATGCAATAGCGCTGATGTCACGGCGGCCGCAACTACCACTACTGGGAATGGTGCGCGTAGTAAGAGAACCACAATTGCTACTGCCACTCCGGCCGCGCGTGCGTCAAGTACCAATGTTTGGCCCACACCGAAAGTTTGTGCGATTACAAGAGCGCTGAGAAGTGCGACGGGCATGAGGTTTGCTATGCGTTGAACTCGGGGTGATGAGAGCCAGGCGTCAGGCATTGCCATCCCGGCATACTTCAATAAGAAGCAGCCTAAACTCGAAATAAGAACGGTTGCCCAAATCATTTAGCACCGCCGCTCTTCCAGCCAGCAACGACCGCAGCGAGTGCGCTAGTGATTACTGGAACACCCACCGGTGCATGCGGTAGTAAAATCAGCACGGTAATAGCTGCGGCCATGCCGACTGCCCACGGTGTGCGACCTTTGAGGCGCGGCCAGAGTAAACCTAGGAATGCTGCTGGCACGGCCGCATCAAGCCCAAATTGCGCGGGATCGCCTAACGCGTCGGCACCGAGTGCGCCGAGCAGAGTAAATGAATTCCAGAAAACATAGACACCCAACCCGGTCACCCAGAAGCCGTGACGCATTGCGGGAAGTCCAAGGTGCTCTTGTGAAATTGCTATCCCGGTTGATTCATCAATCGTAATTTGTGCTGCTGCGACGCGCTTGAAGCCGCGCACTTGCAGGATCGGAGCCATGCGTAATCCGTAGAGTGCATTTCTTGTCCCAAGTAGCAGTGCTCCAGTAATCGCAGTGACCGCGAGAGACCATGAAGTGATGACGCCCACGCCCACGACGGCAAACTGTGAAGCTCCAGAGAAGAGGAGGGCAGATAAAGCAAGTGCTTGCCAAGGGGAGAGGCCACTGCTACTTGCTGCCGCGCCAAAGGCCGTGCCGTAGAGCCCCACTGTGAACGCCAAACTCACGCCATCGCGAGTAATGCGACGGCGTTCGTTATCGGGTAATTCAACTTCTTGGTTCACGAACCGTCGCTCTCACTAGGTGCATCGCGAAGCGAGGTTACCCATCGGTGCTGGGTGAGCGTCAAATCTGGGCTTTCTAAAGTGCGTGTGCGATCGCTCTTTCCCCAGCCGGCGCTCTGGAGAAAAGTATCGAGCGCGGCGAGATCGCTCCACATCGATAGGCCAGTGACTTCGCTCGCCGACGTGTCTGCGATGGCGTTCAGTAAGCGGGAACCGTGGCCTCGCCCAAGAAGATCTGGATCAATGAGTAATTCACTTACTTCATCGACGCTTTCCGAGATCGGGATGAGGCAGGAAAACCCTACGACGACTCCGTGTGAGAGTGCGACAAGAACTCGATGGCGCGTGGATGGGGGCGAGGCAATGGAGCTATGCCATTGTGATTCCATGTCAGCCAGGGAAGGTAGGGACAAGGCAGGAAGGTTGCGGGCAGTCCAGGCGCGATGAGAGATGGCGGCGATGGAAAAGGCATCAGTGAGATGAGCCACTCGGACCTCTTCGTTCGCGCGTGTTAGCTCTGGCATGAGTGCCTTTCTCCGTTACTGTCCAAGGGTGGACAAGATCATATTTCGCTCAGATGTGACCGTCGAATTGGTCAAGGCTAGCGCTAGTGACGCCGATGTTATTTGGGCTGCTCGGGTCTCGACCGCCGGGGAGCAATCTCTCGAAGATGTCGGCTCGGATCCAGAAAAGGCAAAAGGTCTCATTAATTACCTAGCGCGTGAACGCCACGGTTCACCTTTTGAGCACACTTCAATGACCTTCTTCATCTCTGCACCGATCTTTGTTTTCCGCGAATTTATGCGCCACAGAATTGCCTCATACAACGAGGAGAGCGGGCGCTATCGGGAGTTGAAGCCAGTCTTTTATATTCCTGGCCCTGAAAGAAAACTGATTCAGGTAGGCAAGACTGGAGCGTACGAATTCATTGATGGAACTGAAGTGCAGTATGAAACTTCGGTAAGTGCGATGAAGCGTTCTTACGTGGTCTCCTATGAGGCCTACCAAGAGATGCTAGAAGTGGGCATTGCCCGAGAAGTGGCTCGCACAGTCCTTCCAGTAGGGCTCTACTCCAGTATGTATGTATCCATGAATGCTCGAGCGTTGATGAACTTCATCTCGTTACGCACAAAATCAGAAGGCTCTCACTTCCCTTCTTACCCTCAGCGGGAGATCGAAATGGTCGCCGAGAAGATGGAAGAGGTCTGGGCTGGGCTGATGCCTTTGACCCACGGCGCCTTTAATGCCGGCGGGCGAGTCTGTCCCTAGCGGCACAGACCGGTATCCTTGCTCCATGAGTGAAATCACCCCTCCCTTTGGGCGCCTGCTGACGGCCATGGTCACCCCGTTTAAGTCAACGGGTGAGATTGATTTTGCAGCTGTGGAAAAAATAGCCCATCACCTTGTTGATTCGGGTCACGATGGCATCGTGATCAATGGGACCACCGGCGAAGCGCCCACTACGACTGATGATGAGAAGGATGAAATCATCAAACTCGTTGTGCGCGCTGTCGGCGATAAGGCCACCATTATTTCCGGTGCCGGTAATAATGAAACGGCGCACTCTGTGGAACTTGCCAAGCGCCACGCCAAGGCAGGTGCACATGCGCTCATGGTGGTCACGCCCTATTACAACAAGCCGCCGCAGGCAGGTATTGAGGCCCACTTTAAGGCGATCGCGGATGCCACCGATCTCAACATATTGATGTATGACATTCCCGCTCGTACGGGAGTTGCGATTGAAACCGACACCATCTGTCGGCTGGCCGAGCATCCCAAGATGGTTGCACTCAAAGATGCCAAAGGTGATCTAGGTGCAACCTCATGGGTGATTAAGCGCTCGGGCATTCCGGTGTATTGCGGTGACGACATGAACAACCTGCCATTGCTTTCTATCGGAGCGGTCGGATTTGTGAGTGTCTGTGGTCATATCATCGGTCGCCCGCTCAAAGAGATGTTAAACGCCTGGTTTGCTGGCGATCGTGTTCGCGCAACAGAGATCCATCACTCATTGCTCCCGATCTATACCGGAACTTTTCGCACGCAAGGTGCGATCCTCACCAAAGCCTCACTCAACTTGCTTGGGCTGCCTGGCGGCCATACGCGCCTTCCACTCGTCGATGCTACGCCGGAGCAAATTGCACAACTCAAGCTCGACCTTGTTGCTGGTGGTATCACTCTTCCCTCATGAGCCATTCGCATCCAGAACTCTCTGAACCTGCAGCTCTAGAAAAGGGCACCACTCGCATTGTTGCCCTCGGCGGTCTGGGCGATGTCGGCCGCAATATGACGGTCTTTGAACATGACGGAAAAATTCTTATCGTTGATGCAGGAGTGCTCTTCCCGGAGGAGAATCAACCCGGGGTCGATTTGATCTTGCCTGATTTTTCGTATCTGCGCGAACGATGGGGTGATGTCTTAGCCATCGTCCTTACACACGCACATGAAGATCATATCGGTGCGGTGCCTTTCATCTTGCGCGAAGCGGGCGAGATTCCATTAGTGGGATCTCGGCTCACTCTTGCATTCCTTGAAGAGAAGCTAAAGGAACATCGCATTCGCCCTCGATCCCTTGAAGTGAAAGAGGGGCAGGTCGAACAATTCGGACCATTCAACCTTGAATTCATTGCGGTGAATCACTCCATTCCTGATGCGCTTGCGATCGCAATCACCACTTCTGCTGGTCGAATTCTGCATACCGGTGATTTCAAAATGGATCAACTTCCACTCGACGGTCGCCTCACCGACCTTGCCACTTTTGCTCGACTTGGTAGTGAAGGTGTTGACCTCTTCATGGTTGACTCCACTAATGCCGAAGTGCCCGGATTCACTACGAGCGAGCGCGAGATTTTGCCAGTGCTCGATCGAGTTTTTTCTAAGACCGAGCGTCGAGTAGTCGTTGCATCATTTGCCTCTCACGTGCACCGCGTGCAGCAAGTCATCGATACTGCCGCCGCGCACTCTAGAAAGGTTGCGCTGGTCGGTCGTTCGATGGTTCGTAATATGCGCGTGGCTCATGAGCTGGGATATCTCACTATCCCGGATGGTGTTCTTATCGACGCGAAGCAGATGGAGAATTTTAAGGATAATGAGTTGGTACTCATCTGTACGGGTTCACAAGGTGAACCAATGGCAGCGCTTTCGCGAATGGCGAGCGGAGATCACCAAATTCGCGTAGGGGATGGCGATACGGTCATCCTGGCTTCCTCGCTCATCCCTGGGAATGAAAATTCTGTTTATCGAGTCATCAATGGCTTGATGAGATTTGGCGCAAAGGTAGTTCATAAGAGCAACGCGATGGTGCACGTATCTGGCCACGCAAGCGCTGGCGAATTGCTTTACTGCTACAACTTAGTAAAGCCAAGGAATGTCATGCCTATCCACGGCGAGTGGCGCCACTTGCGAGCCAATGCTGATCTCGCTCGACTTACTGGCCTTGCAGATGAGAATATCGTCACTGTCGATGACGGGGTAGTGGTCGATCTCCGAGACGGCCGAGTTAATATTGCTGGAGTAATTACGGTCGGGTATATCTATGTCGACGGGCAGAGTGTCGGCGACATTACGGAAGCATCGCTTAAGGACCGTCGAGTACTTGGGGAAGAAGGGTTCATCTCCATTGTTGTTGCAGTGGATTCCACCACTGGAAAGATCGTCTCTGGTCCAGATATTCATGCGCGTGGCTTTGCCGAAACTGAAGATGTCTTTGATGAGGTCAAGATCAAGATTGTGGAAGCGCTTCGCACTGCGGCGAGTGATGGTGTGGGTGGTTCGCATCAATTGGCCCAGATTGTGCGCCGGACTGTCGGCCAATGGGTCAACACCACTCATCGCCGTCGTCCGATGATCTTGCCGATCGTGGTTGAGGTCTAGCCCGGCGCGCCTGCCCGTCCGATTCGCCCCATTCTCGTACTGTATTTCCGTGGCAGCTAAAGCCAAAAAACTCGCACGCCCTGAGCCCAGTAGAGGTCGAGGTTTTTTTGGCGTGCTTGCGCGTATCTGGCGTGCCATCGCTCGCGGGTTAGGCGGCGGCGTCCGATTCCTCAGCCGGGAGGCGCGTGAGTTGGATCCCAGCCATCGACGAGATGGTCTTGGATTAGGGCTCATCGTGCTGGCGATCTTGGTTGCTGCAGGGGTCTGGTGGCATGTGCCGAATTTCTTTGGCGCATTCATGGATGGTGCGGCCCATGATCTCGTAGGACGCCTGGCAATCTTGATACCGCTGGCACTCATCCTGCTGGCGATTCGAATTCTGCGTAAACCGCAAGAAGGTGCGGCCACCGGACGCATTGCTATCGGTGTGTTTATTTTGACTTTTGGAGTAGCTGGACTCGTTCATGTAGTAACAGATAATCCTGGACTTTCTGGCGCCCGACATTCAGGTGGCTGGGTTGGTTATCTCATCGCCGCGCCGCTCTCCGCGTTAGTGACGAAGTATCTAGCTTTCCCGGTCTTACTACTTGTCATTATCTTTGGGCTCTTGATTGTCACAGCAACTCCATTGCATGCAGTACCAGAAAAGTTCCGGGTCATCATTTCTCCACTCTCTACGCGTTTAGCCGACCGCCGCGAAGCACGTGAACTGCAGGAAGAATTTGAAATCTCTGAAAGCGAACCTTTTGAGTCGCCCATTCTTCGCGAAGTCGAAGAGCTTGAGGAAGAGTTCGAGGAAGAGCTTGAAGAAGAACTGGCTCAGGATGAATTAGCTGAACAAGTATTGGAAGCACTTGCTGAGCCGGTGAGGTCAGCACCACCGGAGCAAGTCGCATCTTTTGAAGGCACCAAGTCAGCAAGCGCGCCAACTCAGATGGAATTTACTGAAGGTGCTGAGTATGTGTTGCCCCCCTTAGATATTTTGAAAGCGGGTGCGCCCAGCAAAGCGAAAAGCGCGGCCAACGACAAGATCGTGGAATCACTGACCCAAGTATTTGAAGAGTTTCAAATCGATGCAAAAGTTACTGGCTTTTTGCGCGGCCCCACAGTGACTCGATATGAAGTTGAACTAGGTGCCGCAGTCAAAGTCGAACGCATTACAGCGCTTTCGAAGAATATTTCTTATGCGGTTGCTAGCAGCGATGTTCGCATCTTGAGTCCCATCCCAGGCAAGTCTGCTGTGGGAATTGAGATTCCTAATACGGATCGAGAGACCGTGTTACTTGGTGACGTGCTCCGTTCGACGGTTGCTGGAAACGATCACCACCCGATGGTGGTCTCGCTTGGAAAAGATGTAGAAGGTGGTTTTGTCTGTGCCAACCTCACCAAGATGCCCCACCTCTTGGTCGCAGGTGCTACGGGAGCAGGTAAATCAAGTTGGATAAATGCACTCGTTACATCAGTGATGATGCGTGCCACGCCAAACGATGTGCGCATGATCTTGATTGATCCCAAACGTGTTGAGCTGAACGCCTATCAGGGCATTCCGCACTTGATTACTCCCATTTTGACCAATCCCAAGAAGGCTGCTGAAGCTCTGCAATGGGTGGTGCGCGAAATGGATGCACGATATGACGACCTCTCCAATTTCGGCTTCCGTCATATTGATGATTTCAATAAAGCGGTGCGCAGTGGAAAACTCACGCCACCACTTGGGTCAGATCGCAAGCTTCGTCCTTACCCCTACCTGCTTGTGATTGTCGATGAGCTGGCAGATCTCATGATGGTGGCACCGCGAGATGTTGAAGAATCAATTGTGCGAATCACACAGTTAGCGCGTGCGGCGGGTATCCACTTAGTCCTTGCTACGCAGCGACCTAGCGTCGACGTGGTCACTGGTCTTATCAAAGCCAATGTTCCTTCGAGACTCTCCTTTGCAACTTCTTCGCTCGCCGACTCACGGGTCATTCTCGATCAACCTGGTGCTGAGAAACTTGTCGGGCAAGGCGATGGTCTCTTCTTGCCAATGGGAGCAAGTAAAGCAATGCGTATTCAAGGAGCGTATGTCTCAGAGCGCGAGATCGAAGCGGTGGTGAAGCATGTGAAGGCCCAACACGAACCGATCTATCGGGAAGATGTGTTTAGTGTTGGTGTTCAGCGCAAAGAGGTCGAAGATGACATTGGTGATGATCTTGATCTGCTCATGCAAGCAATCGAACTTGTGGTCTCCACACAATTTGGTTCCACCTCAATGCTCCAAAGAAAGTTGCGAGTGGGCTTCGCCAAGGCCGGCAGATTGATGGACCTCATGGAAAGTCGCGGCATCGTCGGCCCTTCTGAGGGTTCTAAGGCGCGCGATGTCCTGATAAAGGCGGACGATCTCCCAGGGGTGCTTGCAAGTCTTTAATTGAATTTCACACTGGATGAGGCGTGAGTTCTCGTTAAATTCGTTTCAGGGTTAGTCAATCTCCTCAGAGTTGCGTACCCTGAGAGGCGTACTTTCGTAGGGGTATCCCCACCTCGAGGAGGATTTATGACCGTTGGCGCTCAAATCACGCAGGCGCGTATCGCCGCGGGCTTGAGCGTTGCCGAGGTCGCCGCAAAAGTACGTGTGCGTAACTCATTATTGGTGGCCATCGAATCAGATAATTTTGATCCTTGTGGTGGTGAGGTTTATGCGCGCGGCCACGTACGTTCTATCGCCACCGTGCTTGGAATGAATGTTAACGACCTCATGGTGGATTTTGGTCTTCAAGTAAAACCGGCGGTGAGCGCTCTCGGAGAAATGGCAACAATGATGCAAGGGGAGAAGCGCGCCCTCCCGTGGGCACCCATCATGGCAGCCGCTGCGGTGGTAATTGCCGGAGTGGTGGGGTTCTCATTGTTTGTGGGGGGAAAGAATCCTGTTGATCCTCTGCTTGCATCGGCAGTAACTACGAGTACTCCACAAAATGATCCAACGATGGCTTCCAACGCTCCGAGTGCGAGTGAAGCTACGGCGCTCTTGACTGATGATGTCACCGTCGTCATCTCTGCAGTTTCTGAATCATCATGGATCGCCATTACGAGTGATTCTGGTGCGCAACTCTTCGCTGGCATTGTTCAAAAGGGAGTTACCAAGGAATTCCATGATCCGCAGCACCTGCGAGTGGTCATTGGCAATGCCGGGGCGGTCACCCTCTCGGTCAACGGCAAGAAACTTGGCACACCAGGTGGTAGCCGTGAAGTACTGCACTTTGATTTCGGCACCGGAGACCCCACGCAAGGCTGATTTCGCCGAAAATGCCTGAGTGGCCAGAGTTCACGGGTCCACCAACTAGGCTGGCGCTCATGAAAAAGGTCGCACTGGTCACCATGGGGTGCGCCCGGAATGAAGTGGATTCCGAGGAGTTAGCCGCCCGCCTGGAAAGTGATGGCTGGTTGTTAGTTGATGATGCCGCCGAAGCTGATATCGCAGTGGTGAATACGTGTGGCTTCGTGGAGAGTGCCAAGAAGGACTCCATCGATGCCATTTTGGAAGCTGCCTCGCACAAAGATGGTAAGCGCACTCGACGAGTGGTGGCCGTAGGGTGTCTGGCAGAGAGGTATGGCAAAGAACTCGCGCAATCTCTTCCCGAGGCCGATGCAGTTCTTGGGTTTGATGACTATGAAGATATTTCAGCGCGACTTTCACACATTCTCGAAGGTGGGATTATCGAGACTCATACGCCTCGAGACAGGCGCAACTTGCTCCCCATTGCGCCCAGTGAACGATCAGATGCACTCATCAAAATCCCAGGGCACGGCGAACGCGTGGAAGATCTGACCGTTGCAGGAAGCGCCCCAGCCAGGCGCATGCTCCGCCGTCGGCTCGGTAATGAACCTGTTGCTTCAATTAAGATTGCTTCGGGGTGTGATCGAAGGTGTTCCTTCTGCGCCATTCCAGCCTTTCGCGGCTCGTTCATCTCTCGCCGACCCACTGACATTGTTGATGAGGCCCGTTGGCTCGCAGATCAAGGCGTCAAAGAAATAGTGTTGGTGAGCGAGAACTCAACCTCCTACGGTAAAGATCTTGGAGATATTCGCTTACTCGAATCGCTGCTTCCTGCATTAGCACTTGTCGATGGTGTTAATCGCATTCGTGTTGCTTATTTGCAACCAGCTGAGGTGCGCCCAACGCTCTTGGATGTGATGGCGAGCACTACTGGTATTGCTCCCTATTTTGATCTCTCCTTTCAGCACGCGAGTGGCGAAGTGCTTCGCAAAATGAAGCGCTTTGGAGATAGTGAAAAGTTCCTCTCGCTACTTTCGCAAATCAGAGAGCGCGCTCCACTTGCAGGAGTGCGTTCCAATTTCATCGTCGGATTCCCAGGGGAGAGCGAAGACGACTTTGAAACTCTGCTCCAATTTTTAGAGGAGGCCAGGCTGGATGCTGTAGGCGTCTTTGGATATAGCGATGAAGAGGGCACCTCAGCTGTGGATCTGCCTGGAAAGTTAGATGAAGACGAGATCAGAGACCGCGTGGAAAGAACGAGTGCCCTCGTTGAGGAGTTGATGGCCCAGCGAGCTGAGGAACGTGTGGGTGAAGAGGTCAGCGTTCTCATTGAAAGCATCCATGGCAATGAGTGTGAGGGCCGGGCACTACATCAGGGGCCCGAGGTGGATGGAAGTACCACTTTGAGAGGCTTCCCTCGGGCGCGGGTAGGAGAAATTTTGCAAGGACGAATCTATGCTTCTGAGGGTGCAGATGTACGTGCGGAACCACTGGGGTAGCGAGTGTCGATGAGTGAGCACACCCCCAAGGTAGGTATTGTCAATATTGCTAATTGGCTCACCCTCATTCGCATTCTCTTAGTTCCGATCATGCTCTGGGCGCTCTTCGCTCATGATGGTACAAATTCATGGTGGCGCGCCTTGGCCTGGTTCATCTTCGCCGTTGCCGCCTTTACTGATCGCTTGGATGGAGAGCTGGCCCGCAAGCGAGGCATTGGCACCGATCTAGGTGCGCTCCTTGACCCGATCGCAGATAAAGCGCTCATTGGTGCAGGGCTTATTGGTCTCTCGATTCTTGGTGACGTGTGGTGGTGGGTCACGATCGTCATTATGGTTCGCGAAATTGGAATTACGTTGCTCCGTTTTACGGTGATATCCAAGAAAGTTGTCCCCGCAAGTCGTGGTGGCAAAGCAAAAACTCTGACGCAAGGATTCGCTATCGGCTTCTATATCTTCCCCATGCCACATTGGTTTGATCCGCTTAACGCCCTCTTGATGGGTGTTGCAGTAATTTTGACTCTGGTAACTGGCTTCCAATATCTCAAGGAAATTACTCGGCTGCGCGCGTCATGAATCGTATAGCACTTGTTACGGTGGGCGATGAGTTGCTCAATGGTGCTGTCGTCGATACATCCACCGCATGGCTAGGAGATCAGCTCGCTCTCGAAGGCTATGCCTTGGTTATTTCAATTTCGGTTCAGGATGAACTCTCCGCGATTAGTGATGCCATTCTCACTGCAATTGCGCGCGCCGATGCGGTCATTGTTTCAGGGGGACTGGGACCCACGAGTGATGATCTCACTCGACTGGGTGTGGCGCGTGCAGCACGGGTGGAAGTGGCCCAACGCCAAGAACTGGTGGAGTTAATCACCGCTCGCTATGCCGCACGCAATATGCAAGTTCCCAGCCAAGCCCTTGTCATGGCCGATCTTCCGATCGGGGCAAGTGCGTTAATCAACGATGGCGGCAGCGCTCCAGGAATCTTTATGGAAATCGAAAGCGTGCCGCTCTTTGCGCTTCCTGGAGTGCCACACGAAATGCGAGGCATGTTTATCGGTGAAGTGTTACCTGAATTGCGCAAGCGCTTTTCGGGAGTGCAGCAGCATACATTTATTGTACGAGTCGCCTTGCTGGGTGAATCTGCGATCTCTGAGAGCTTGCGTGATTGGGAAAGTACTTTGCCACCCGGGGTCTCGGTGGCGTATTTGGCATCTCTTGGCGATGTCGAGGTGAAGATCTCTTCAGAAAGCGCATCGCAAGCAGAAGAATATGCCACGCTCGCAGCAGATCTGATTGGTGATTCGGTCTATGCCGTCGATAAAGCTCGAGCTCTCCGTTCCACGCTCGCATCGGCCGTGCTTCACTTGATGCGGGATCAAGGTGAAACTTTAGCCACCGTTGAATCCCTCACGGGAGGTGCGCTCTCTCAATTGCTCACGGATATCCCGGGCGCCTCCGATGTGTACCTGGGAGGCGCAGTGACTTATCAAGCGGGGAGCAAGCATCAGCTTGCCGATGTGTCGGAAGAGATGATGAAGACCCACGGAACCGTGGATGCACTGGTCGCCAAAGCGATGGCGCGGGGGATCCGTCTGCGTCTCGGTGCTGATTGGGCGGTTTCCACCACGGGGGTGGCCGGTCCAGGCGATTTTGAAGGCCACCCGGCGGGCACGCTCTATATCGGGGTGAGCTCGGCCGAACGAGAGCGCGCTTTCAAAGTGGTGCTAACCGGACAAATGGCAGATGATCGTGCGCGCGTACGCCGCGCGAGTGCCGCCCACGCACTAGACTTATTCCGCAGATGCCTAGCCGGGCTCCCACTAGGGACGAAAGCCAGCTCTATCATCGAGGAGTAAAGATGTTGTTGCGAGATCACATGGGAGCGGCGCTACGCCGTCGCCGTGTCGCGCAATCTCAGACCTTGCGCCAAGTGAGCGCGAAGGCGCGGGTCTCCCTCGGTTATCTCTCTGAAGTAGAGCGTGGGCAGAAGGAAGCCTCTTCTGAACTGCTCTCATCCATCTGCCAAGCCCTTGAGATTGAGCTCGCTGAGCTCCTCTCCGAAGTAGCGCTTTCGCTCGCGGTTCCATCGAATGTGTCGCTCCTTCCGGTGGCCTCTGCGTCCACCTCTGTTGCTGCTTAATTCCACGCCATGAGCGCTGGGGAACATACTCGCGCGGGTAATGCCATGGGTCGTGCGCGCGCTGGCCTCTTCGCTGGTGCACTTGCATGTATTGCCAAACAGGGCGTAAAAGCCACATCAATGATTGAAATTGCCGACGAGGGCAAGATTGCTCGAGCCACGCTTTATAACCATTTCCGATCCAAGCAAGAACTGTTGCGCGCTTTGATTTCGGAGGAAGTCTCTCGAGGCTTTGCATCGGCCGAGAAAGCCGAAGATCTCCGCGGAGCGATGAGTGCGCTCCTCACCTTTATCGCCACTCATGATGCGCTTCGATTTATTGCGACGTTAGAGCCCACAGTATTTGGACGCATGCTGGCCGCTACCTCTGACTCCTTATGGGTCACTTTTCGCGAAGAGTGCGATCGACTCTTTGAAAAGTATGGCGTGAGCAGCGCCATGCAACGCGACGTCCTCACGCGAATCTTGGTTTCGAGTGTGATCATCCCCGTAGCAGATGTAGATGCGTTAGTGGCGAGCGCGCTCGCGAAGAGTTCGCGTGGCGGAGCGACCCTCTTTTGATGGACCACACTCGATTGAAGAAGAATTCTGATGCGACTCACTGAATTTTGGCGACGCATGGATGAGTATTTAGGGGCGCAATGGTCACGCTCTTTTGCTGCCGATGTCGTGCTCTCAGAATTGCAAGGCCGCACAATCGATCAGGCGCTAGCCCAAGGCGAGGATGCTAAAGAGGTCTGGCGAGCGCTCTGTCGCCATGATCCGAGGGTCCCGGCCCACCTCCGCTAGAGCAGAGATTTACCGCCTTTTCGGGCGTGTCGGGTCGCGTTCGAACAAATGTTCGGATAATCTCATCCACAGATAGGTGAGCAGGCAAAGCCCTCCACAACCCGCTTGCAAGAGCGGATTGTGTCAGTGCCTCCCGCTACCGTCGCCGAGATAGCCCACTCCCCACTGGAGCGGGTCCAGAGCTTGAGAGGTAGAGAGATGGCACCCAGTACTCCAGATCGCAGCAAGGCCCTAGAGAGCGCACTTGCCCAAATTGAACGCCAATTCGGTAAGGGCTCCATCATGAAGATGGGCGACGAGGGACGCGCGCCAGTTGAGGTCATTCCTTCTGGTTCGATCGCACTTGATCTTGCCCTCGGCATCGGTGGTTTCCCACGTGGCCGCGTCGTTGAGATTTATGGTCCCGAGTCCTCCGGTAAGACCACAGTTGCCTTGCACGCCATTGCTAATGCGCAGAAGGCCGGCGGTATTGCAGCTTTCATCGATGCTGAGCATGCACTCGATCCCGAGTACGCGAAGAAGCTAGGCGTCGATATCGATGCGCTCCTCGTTTCGCAACCAGATACCGGCGAGCAAGCCCTTGAGATCATGGATATGTTGATCCGCTCAGGGGCCCTCGACATTGTCGTGATCGACTCGGTAGCTGCACTCGTGCCACGAGCAGAAATCGAAGGCGAGATGGGTGATAGCCATATCGGTCTGCAAGCTCGTTTGATGAGCCAAGCGCTACGTAAGATCACTGGCGCACTTTCCCAGTCAAAGACCACTGCTATCTTCATTAATCAGTTGCGGGAAAAGATCGGTGTCTTTTTTGGCTCTCCAGAGACCACGACCGGCGGTAAAGCGCTCAAGTTTTACGCATCCATTCGTCTTGATGTCCGTCGAATCGAGACTTTGAAAGATGGCCAAGATGCAGTCGGTAACCGTACTCGCGTCAAAGTTGTTAAGAACAAGATGGCGCCGCCATTTAAGCAAGCCGAATTCGACATCCTCTACGGTCATGGCATCTCACGCGAAGGTTCACTGATCGACCTTGGTGTTGACGAAGGCTTCGTCAAGAAGTCCGGATCTTGGTACACCTACGAAGGTGATCAACTCGGTCAAGGCAAAGAGAACGCTCGTACCTTCCTCATCGACAATCCTGATCTCGCAAATGAGATCGAGAAGAAGATCAAGGAGCAGATGGGTATTGGGGTGCGCCGCGAAGCAGCTGCCAACAGCACTCCTCTGGTAGAGGATTTGGTAGAGGATTTGGTTGAAGTTCCGGTAGAAGTTCCGGTTGTAGATTTCTAAGCCTGCGATATTTCTTAACCCGCATCATGGAAGAGTTACTCGAGGAGCCCGACACTTTGTTGGGCTCCTCTCTCTTTTCTGAGGGGGAAGACTTTCGCGCACTCGCCCAGAGAATGGCGCTCGATAGATTGGCTCGTAGGGCACGTAGTTGTGGAGAGTTGCGCGCTGCTTTCGCAAAGCGTGCAATTCCAACCGAGATAGGTGACGAAATCATTGTGGCTCTCACTCGCAGTAATTTGCTCGATGATGGCGATTTTGCACGAGCATGGCGAGATTCTCGGATGCGATCGCGGGGTTTAGCGCCCCGAGTGATAGCGCGTGAGCTCCGAGAAAAAGGTATCGATCCAGATCTCATCCTGGAGGTAATTTCAGAGGTCTCTTCGGAGAGCGAAGAATCAGCGCTTCAGGAGCTGCTGGCAAAGAAAGTAAGAACGTTGCGCCCAGGGGATCGAAAGAAGCAGGAGCGCGCTCTCCTTGGGTTCCTCATGCGAAAGGGCCATCGCGGCGATCGAGCAGGTTTGGCAGTTCGCGCCGCTCTCCAGGAATTTTACGAAGTGAAATAGCGAGAGGCTGTCGATTCCGACAGCCTCTCGTTCTCCTTCTCCCCACAGGGGAGATTCCGTAGGGAGTTAGATCTGTGCGTCTGCAGGTGTTTTACGTAGATGCGCAAATCCAAGGAGCGTGAGGAGGAGCATCACGACACCAGCGCTAAATGCGAAGTATGCCGAGATGAGTGCGATCTGCCCTACTTGCCAGAAAGCAAATGAAGTGAGGAGGAGGCCACGGAGAGTTTCTCCTCGGAAGAGGGTCTGCACTTTTTTGTCGAGAACGTCGGCTTCTACCTGTGATTGTTCTGCAACTGCAATGAGATCCATATCATCAGGCGAAGCTTGGGCGGCCAGAGCAGCTTGACCAGCCTTGGAAATGGCGTCTAGTGCGTCGGAACTAGTCTCTGCGTAATTCTTTCCACCATTGATGCCTTTGAGGTGAGCAGCAATGTAGAAGTTTGCGTAATCCTTCGCTTGTTGACCTGTAGTCATCTGTAGACCGGCGTATTTTTGAAGCTCGGGGAATTTCTTGGCGTCAAAGCCAGGAGATCCGGCCTCCGGAAAGAAAACGTTCTGATCTTTCAATTGTGAATTCACTTGGCTATTTGCGAAGTTGGCGCCCCAGAGGAGCATGCCCCCAGCCACGATAAGCACTACCGAAAGCATCGCCCCGGCGGCGGAAAGTAAGCGGTCAAATGTCTTTCTTTTCATCTTCTTCTCCCTAGTCCGAGATTGTGTGGACGGCTACTACATTAGAAGGAGTTGATTTTCCTTCAAGTAATAATCATCAAGCTGCAGCGTGATCTAGCAGACTCTCCTCAGGATGAATGGAACATAAATTTCTTTTTTGATCCTGGACTCGTAGACTGGAGCTATGGCATTCGATAGACGCACATATCTTGTGAGAACTTTTGGTTGCCAAATGAATGCGCATGACTCTGAGCGCCTGGCGGGCCTCCTTGAAGAGGCGGGGTTTCAAGCCCAAAAACCGGAGAGCTCATTAGCCGATGTGATGGTCTTTAACACTTGTGCGGTGCGCGAAAATGCGGACCAGAAACTGTATGGAACTCTAGGAATGCTCGCTGCCGAAAAATTGAATCATCCAACGATGCAGATTGCCGTCGGTGGATGTTTGGCCCAAAAGGATCGCGGCGAAATATTGCGCCGAGCGCCGTGGGTTGATGTGGTTTTCGGCACTCATAATGTCGGCTCACTGCCATTGCTTTTGGAAAGAGCGCGCATTGGGCGCGAGTCACAACTTGAGATTGTTGAATCGCTGGAGATTTTCCCCTCGACGCTTCCTTCAAAACGAGATTCATTGCACTCGGCGTGGGTCTCAATATCTGTGGGTTGTAATAACACGTGCACTTTCTGCATTGTTCCGGCATTGCGTGGCGTGGAGAAAGATCGAGATAAGAAGGAGATTCTTGATGAAGTGCGCGCCTTGGTTGCAGATGGCGTTAACGAAATTACTCTCCTGGGCCAGAACGTAAATGCGTACGGCGTTGAACTTGGCGTGCGCGGCGCCTTTGCCGACCTCCTGCGCGCTTGTGGTGAAGTTGAAGGGCTAGAGAGAGTTCGTTTTACCAGCCCTCATCCGCGCGATTTCACAGACGATGTCATAGCAGCAATGGCAGAGACACATAATGTGATGCCACATTTGCATATGCCGCTTCAATCTGGTTCTGATGCCATTCTTAAATCGATGCGTCGCTCTTACAGAGCTGATCGCTACCTAGGGATAGTTGAAAAGGTACGCGATGCACTTCCGCTGGCCAGCATTACTACAGACATCATTGTCGGATTCCCAGGGGAGAGCGAAGCGGACTTTCAGCAGACCCTCGATCTGATTGCACAGGCGAAGTTCGAGATGGCCTTTACCTTCAAATATTCAAAACGTCCGGGTACTGCTGCGGCAGAGATGGATAATCAACTACCTGAGGATGTGGTGGCGGAACGATATGTACGCCTTCATGCTTTGACTGAGGACATTGCTTGGCAGCAGAAGAAAGCACAAGTCGGCCGTGAGGTTGAAGTCTTGGTCTCTGATATGCCAGGACGAAAAGATGACGCGACGTTGCGACAAAGTGGTCGTGCCAGAGATTTCAACCTTGTGCACTTTGTCTCTGAGGAACGTCTCCGTCCGGGAGATATTGCAACGGTGACAGTAACTCAAGCCGCACCTCACCACTTAGTAGCTGAGAATCCTCCGATCGCGGTGAGGCGCACTCGATCAGGTGACGTCTGGGAGAGCGCGCAGGCCTCGACCGAAACTCGTACTTTCCTTTCACTCACCCCAAGGCCCTAACCATGTTGCTTTTTCTTGTAGGTCCCACGGCGGTCGGAAAGAGTGACGCCGCACTTGACTTGGCTGAGGAAATTGGCGCGGAAATAGTCAACGCCGATGCCCTTCAGCTATATCGTGGAATGGACATTGGTACCGCGAAGCTTTCGCTTTCGCAACGTCGGGGGATTCCTCATCACATGATCGACGTCTTGGATGTGGTGGATGAGGCTAGCGTTGCCGTCTATCAACGAAAAGTTCACGAGCTCATCGCCAGTAAAGACGGCGCGCCACTGATAGTCGTGGGTGGCTCGGGGCTTTACATTTCTTCGCTCTTACAGGAGTTGCGTTTTCCTGAAAATGATCCGGAAGTGCGGGCCGAGATTGAAGCCCGTGCCGAGCGAATTGGTGGGGCTGCCCTTCACCAAGAGTTGAGCGAGAAAGACCCCATGGCGGCTCTGGCAATCTTACCGGGAAACGTGCGCAGAGTAGTGCGCGCCCTTGAAGTTATCGAGATAACTGGAGAGCCCTTCACGGCAAATCTGCCACGCGATGGAGCCACTCCTTACCCTGGAGCAATGAGAGTGGGCCTGCTCTCTCCCCGTGAACTTCTTGATGCGCGTATTGCCATAAGAGTCGAGGAGATGTGGGAGAACGGATTTGAAGACGAGGTTGTAGATCTGGAGTCACGTGGTCTGCGAGAGGGCAAGACGGCTCGTGCTGCACTGGGTTATGCACAGATCCTCGATGCCAGAGATCGAGGTGAGAGCAGTGATTACGCGAAAGCGTCGACCATCATCTCCACTCGTAAGTTTGCACGCCGCCAAGAGAGCTGGTTTCGACGGGACGAAAAGATCGAATGGATTCCAGCTGGAACTCACATGCAATGGTGGAGTACGCGGGGCAAGTAAGGGGCTAGCCTGTTGAGGTGAAGCGATTCCTACCACGTAAGAGTGATTTTGAATTGCGGTCGTGGCGGGAAGATTTATTAGCCGGAGTCGCCGTCGGTGTTGTCGCGCTCCCACTTGCTCTCGCTTTTGGAATCACCACTGGCCTGAGTGCAGGTGCAGGTCTCATCACAGCAATTGTGGCAGGGTTCTTAGCGGCGATCTTTGGCGGTTCCCGATTCCAGGTGAGCGGTCCCACAGGTGCGATGACAGTAGTTCTCGTACCCATTGTCACTCAATACGGTGCAAACGCTGTTCCTGTCGTGGGTTTACTCGCCGGATTTCTCATCATTTTGTTGGGGATATTTAAGTTAGGAAGATTAATAAGCGCAATTCCTTGGCCGGTGATTGAGGGCTTCACAGTTGGGATCGCGATCGTGATTGCACTTCAGCAGATTCCATTACTCCTCGATGTGGCGAAACCGGCCGGAAGCAATGCGGCGCAAGTTGCTTGGCACACCTTCTCAGTCCAGGGAATTAATCGCACGGCCGTCTTTCTCGGCCTTGGTTCTGCCCTCTTAGTTATTTTGCTCTCGACTCTTGGTTCCAGAATTCCGCCCAGCATTGTGGCGGTAGTCAGCGGAACCCTTCTAGTGCAATTTTCTGGTTTTGACGTGGCGCGCATTGGTTCGCTTCCTCGTTCGCTTCCCTTCCCGCACCTCCCGCATCTGGATCCGAGCGTGGCGTCTGACTTCTTCTCTGCCGCTTTGGCGGTGACCGCTCTAGGCGCTATCGAGTCGTTGCTCTCTGCTCGGGTAGCTGATGGGATGGCCGATAGTTCGTCCAAATCAGATCCCGACCGCGAACTTTTTGGCCAAGGCTTGGGAACTATGGCGGCCTCGTTGATGGGCGGTATGCCAGCTACCGGCGCGATTGCCCGTACTGCAGTAAATGTCAGATCAGGTGCGCGTACGCGCTTGGCCTCCATATTCCATTCGCTATTTCTCTTACTCGTAGTGCTCTTCCTTGCTCCGATAGTGGGGCAGATTCCCACTTCGGTTCTCGCTGGAATTTTGATGGGAACTGCTTTTCGGATGATTGATTTCGGGAATGTGCGCTCAGTTCTTCGATCAACTCGCTCCGATGCTGCTGTCTTCCTCGTTACTGCATGTGTCACAGTGGCTCTAGATTTGATTATCGCCGTCGAAGTGGGCTTACTGCTTGCTGGAGTCATGGCGTTGCGCCACCTCGTGCACTCATCATCTGTGGAGTTAGAAGATGTGAGCGAGCATCTCGACTTGAACGAGGGCCATCGACTCCTTCATGAACACATCGTGACTTACCGCCTCGATGGGGCGCTCTTCTTCGGAGATGCACATCTCTTCCTTCACCATCTCACGCAGGTTTCCGGCGTCAAGGTGGTGGTGTTGCGGATGGGTTCTCTCACAAGCATTGACGCAAGTGGTGCTCAGGCAGTGGGGGAGATTATTCGAGAGCTACACAAGAAGCGGATTGACGTCTTTCTGCAAGGAGTATTTCCGGCCCAACGTCAAATACTGGAGCGCAGCGACGCACTCGGTGCAGTAACTGCCGATCATCATATTTTTGAAGACTTAGGCGATGCTCTTACGCACGCCAGGACGCATGTCCGTCGATCGTTGCATAGCGAGTAGTAGCAAGCCAACTGCCACAATTGCCACGCCCACCCACGTTGTGAAAGAAGATCTCTCATTCAGGAGAAGGACGCCAAATAGTGTCGCGGTGACTGGTTCCGCCAACGTCAGTGTGGCCGCTTCGTTTGGTTGCACACTTTTTAGACCATACGCGTATGCAAGATAGGCAATCGCGGTAGGAACTGCGCCCAACCAGAGCGCCATCGCCGCACCTTGAGGAGTGGTAATCCATTCCATCGGGAGAATGAAAAGTAGCGGGGCCAGCATGATGGCGCCGATTCCAAAGACTCGGGCCATGGCGAATTGAAACGAAGCACCACTGGCCAAGATTTCCTTACTGCAGACAGCAAAGATCGCATACGAGGCCCCAGCACCAAGGGCAAGGAGAATTCCCAGCATCGAGTGTGATTGAGTGGCGCTGTCCTTGGAAGTGGTCAAAATGACGACGCCGATCACGGCGCACACAGTTGCTATCCACCATCGGCCACGCGGTTTCGTTCCAGACCAGAGCCAGTCGATAGCTCCGGTGAGCGCGGGCGCCGAACCAAGAGCCACCACCGTGCCTACTGTGACGCCGCTGAGGTGTACCGCGGCAAAGAAGGTGAGCTGGTAGCAGGCCATGCCGGCTCCGGCCCAAAGCCAGGCGCGCAGACGCATTGGCGATACTCCCGCGCTCTTGCCAATGGCACACATCTGTAGCAGGAGGGCCCCAATGACGATTCGACTGGTACCCACTGCAAGTGAATTGGCTTCGGAAGGACCAAGGGCGGCTGCGGTGCCGGTGGTGCCAAAGCAGATCGCTGAGAAGAGGATCGTTAGGCGCGCGCGCATCTGCCAACGGTAGCGCCTACGATCGTAGGTATGACCCCGAGCACGCCGCTTCGCGCCACCAAAGGCCACGGCACTGAGAATGAATTCATTCTCATTCCCGAGGGAAACCTCAGTCCGGGTGAAATTGCTTCGCTCTGCAATCGCAACTCTGGAGTGGGAGCCGATGGTCTCATTCAGATAAAGCAACGTGATGGACATTGGTTTATGGATTATCGAAATAACGATGGCAGCCTTGCAGAGATGTGTGGCAACGGCATTCGGGTGATGGCCAAGTATTTATTTGATCGAGGATTAGAGAGTCGCACTTCTTTCGACATAGATACGCGTGCTGGTATTAAGCGAATCGAGATAAAAGTAGATGGGCGTATCTCAGCCGGGATGGGCGCAGTCGTCATTGAGCCGGGTACACCATCAGTGACTTATGGAGGAAATAGTTGGCCTGGATATAAAGTCTCGGTAGGAAATCCCCATGCGGTAGTTTTTCTTGAGTCGCTCGCCCTCCTTCCTGAAAAGCTAGAAAAACCCACGGTGACGCCAACACATCTTTTTCCCGACGGAGTTAATGTTGAGTTTGTAGAAATTCTGGGCGAGGGGCATCTCTCGATGCGAGTCTTCGAACGAGGCGTGGGGGAGACTCGCTCATGCGGAACCGGTACCTGTGCTGTGGCAGTCGCCGCAGCTGCGCATACCGGAGTCGTCGGGGCTAGTACCTGGCGCGTTGATGTGCTCGGTGGCTCATTAGAGATCGATATCGATGCGCTAGGGCAAGTGACAATGACTGGGCCAGCGGTGCTCGTGAATGACTTTGAAGTCAACATTGATGAGTAACGACTCCTATGAGGAAGAGGTGTCATCCGGGGAATTTGATTTAGCCGAACGTCATGCGCTGCGACGTGTCGTTGGTCTATCCACGGAGCTGCAAGATGTTACTGAAGTTGAATATCGCCAACTTCGATTAGAGCGCGTAGTACTGGTGGGTGTTTGGACTCAAGGCACTGCCCTCGAGGCCGAGAATTCACTCGCGGAGTTGGCGGCGTTAGCGGAGACCGCTGGCTCTGAAGTTCTTGATGGGCTCATTCAGCGACGTGATGCACCCGACTCATCTACATACATTGGTAGTGGCAAGGTGAAAGAGCTGCGCGATGTGGTCATTGCAACGGGAGCCGACACGGTGATCTGTGATGGCGAACTCTCACCTAGCCAATTGCGCCAGTTAGAGGCACAGGTAAAAGTAAAAGTTGTTGATCGCACGGCGCTCATTCTTGATATTTTCGCCCAACATGCCAAGAGTCGAGAAGGCAAGGCGCAAGTAGAGCTCGCTCAGATGACGTACATGCTTCCTCGATTGCGTGGTTGGGGCGAATCCCTTTCACGTCAGGCGGGAGGTCGCGCGGCCGGCGGCGCAGGAATTGGTGGTCGCGGCCCGGGCGAAACCAAAATTGAAACGGATCGTCGCCGTATTCGTGATCGAATGGCCAAGTTGCGCAAGGAAATTATTGAGATGAAGAAGTCTCGCGACACGATGCGCCAGGAACGTGTGAAGTACCAAGTTCCTTCGGTCGCGATAGCGGGATATACCAACGCAGGTAAGTCATCCCTGCTTAATCGTTTCACCGGTGCGGGAGTGCTTGTGGAGAACGCACTCTTCGCCACCCTCGACCCGACGGTTCGCAAAACGGAAAGTAGCGATGGCGAGACTTACACATTCGTTGACACGGTGGGTTTTGTGCGCCACCTTCCACATCAACTTATCGAGGCATTCAAATCAACACTCGAGGAGGTAAGTGGGTCGGATCTCATCTTGCACATTGTTGATGGCTCACATGTAGATCCGTTGGGGCAGATCGATGCAGTACGCGAAGTCCTTGATGAGATTGGCGCTCGCGCAATTTCAGAAATAATCGTTATTAATAAGGCAGATATTGCTGATCCTGAAACGATTGATCTAATCCGTCGACGAGAGTCGCGTTCTATGGTGGTCTCAGCATTTACCGGCGAAGGCGTTACTGAATTACTTGCTCGAGTTGAAGCAGAGTTACCCAAACGTCGAGTGAGTCTTGATCTTTTGATTCCCTACTCTCGCGGAGATTTACTCCACCTTGCGCACGAATTCGGAGAGGTGCATCAAGAAGTGCATGGCGAAGAAGGAACCACGGTTTTGGCACAGGTAGACCGAAATGTGGCCGAAAGGATCAAAGAAGCGCTGGCACTTCTTTAACGCACTCCATTAACGAATTGAGCGCAGGACTGCAGTGACTTTTCCAAGTATCTCTGCGTGGTCTCCAAGGATGGGCGCGTAGGCCGGATTAGCTGGCATCAACCAGATATGACCATCGCTTCGTTTGAAAGTCTTAATAGTGGCTTCGCCATCGATCATGGCTGCCACGATCTCGCCTGGTTCACAATGTTTCTGCGAACGAATCACCACCAGATCACCGTTGCAGATGGCGGCATCAACCATCGAATCTCCTACAACAGTAAGGAGGAAGAGCTCGCCACTGCCGACGAGATCGGAGGGGAGCGAGTAGCTCTCTTCGATATGGGCTTCCGCCAAGATGGGTGCGCCGGCGGCGATGCGCCCGACTAGCGGCACCTCACGCATGCTGCCGCTCTTGCGTCCTTGAGTGTGGGCAGGTGAGCCATATGAGCTTCCTGGGATGATCTGCTCGCCACTTTCGGGGGAGATGACATCCATTTGGCGTCCGCCAGAGCGTTTGATCAGACCCTTTTCCACCAAGTTGGAGAGCTGATAGGCAACCGAAGCAGAGCTTGCTAGGCCGACCGCTGCGCCGATTTCACGCATGGTCGGGGGGAAACCGCGCTCAGAGACCGAAGCTGAAATGACTTCGAGAATCTTCCGTTGGCGGGGGGTGAGGCCATGGTCGTCGGCGGGGCCGTCGGGCAGCTCAGCGACGGTAGGAGCAAGTGCTGGAGTGGTCTTTGGAGTGGTTTCTGGAGTGGTCTCTGGAGTGGTCTCGGGAGCGTGATCTGAAGGTGTCATACCCCCAAGATAGCCTTTAGGAGAGAGAAATTCAAACACCTGTTCGAAATAATCTTGCATTATTCGTCATTTAGGTGTTTGATTAGAACAAATGTTCGAAAAGTTGAGAGATGAGG
>Ga0194055_10000758_pt1 | contig 26066 bp, 15 predicted proteins | sample SepL449m_MetaG_FD_155482 | JGI IMG/M metagenome (GOLD analysis project Ga0194055, IMG submission 155482) | Anoxic zone freshwater microbial communities from boreal shield lake in IISD Experimental Lakes Area, Ontario, Canada - Sep2016-L442-9m | ecosystem: Environmental > Aquatic > Freshwater >... | reverse complement strand
GAAGGAAAAAAGAACCACTGCTCAAGAGCGAATTCAATATCTTGAAAAAGGTTTAAATAAGGAATCAAAAAAAGAACTTGCCGATCGCAATACCAGAACCGGGCTTAAAAAAGTGGAGATTGAATTCGATCGAATCCTACATTTAGACCAAAAAGAAAAGACCATCGAGTTGGATATTTGGATCGATCGAGAAGAAAAATCAAAGCAGGATCGTGAAAAGAATATTGCGGTACTACGCAAGCAGGGTAAAGCAATCCCGCCTAAAAAAGAGGGCGGCCCCCTTAGTAATCAAGATCTATCAAATTTGCTGGATGTCACAACGCCCGAACTTAGAGCGAAGTTTCATCAACTGGTTAAAGAAATAAACCAAAGACGCCAGGGCAGAAAACTTCCACCCTGGAATCCTTTTAGTTCAGAATGAAATCCTATTACTTGCCAGGAAATCGGTGCCCAGCGATTGGCAGTTCCACTTTATAAAGCCCAGTGCGAGCGGTTACATAAAAAGTTTTCATATCTTTGCCTGCAAAACAGCAGTTCGCGGGTTGCTCTGGAAAAGCAATGGTACCCAAATGCATGCCCGTACTTGAGAAAATCTGAATGCCAAGCCCTGAAGTGATGTAGAGATTGCCCTTGATATCAATTGTTAATCCATCGCCACCCGTGTTGGTTTTTCCCGCAGCCTGCTTGAGTGAGCAAAAGACTTTTCCTTTGCCAATTTTACCATGGGTTTCAATCGGATAAGCCATCATGTCGGCCTGACCCGTGGGGATGACATAAAGTGTTTTTTCATCAGGGGAAAGAATCACGCCATTAGGATTTGGCAGATCATCAATCAAGCGGGAAACTTTGCCTTCTGGTGAAAGGTAGTACACACCAGTCTTACCCTGGGGCAATGGCATGGGCGCACGAAAAGCGGGATCAGTGAAATAGATGCCTCCATTGTTGGCAACTACAACATCATTGGGGGCGTTGAAGCGATTACCCATATTTTTATCAATAAGAACGGTGCGGGTTTTTCCATCAGGCGAATGAGCCACGATTTGTCCATCCATTTCGCAGGCAACCAATCTTCCATTGCCATCAAACATTAAGCCATTGGCATGATTCGACTTTTCGATGAACACGGATACTTTGCCATCTTCAACCTTGTGGATTTTTTCATTAGGGATGTCGGAGAAGAAGAGGTTACCTTCTTTGTCTACAGCGGGCCCTTCAGTGAATCCAAAGCCACCTTGAACTTTCTCGATTTTTCCAATGGGGCCAATTCCTTCGATGGTATCTGCGCCCAACGAGAATAAAGCAACCGTCAAGATACTGGAAAACATGATTATCTCCGTTAACGTGAAAAAGGTTTAAGTGCCTATGGTAGGTTAGGTTTACCCAAGATTCAATGGTATGAGAGGGGCTTTTTCAAGAATATGAGGGCAATAGGGATAGAATTGGAAAGAAATAGGTCAAAGATTTTCTCCTTGGAAGCATAATAACGCTAACCAATGATAGAATAGTAATAGAGAAGAGATTTTCTCAGAAAGCGCAATTTGAAGGTAGCAAATATTTCGTAGTACAAGGGGAATAGCAATGCGCAAACCTAAGCAACTTTCGAGGGAAGATCAAGAAAAACTTGATAGCCTTACTCGAAACCTCGAAAAGGAACTTGAGCATTTTATTGGTTATCCCTGTAACACCCTGTTTGATTATTCCGCTTTATATCACTTTTTAAAATTGCCTTTGAATAACATTGGTGACCCATTTGTTCCTACGAATTATCACATCAACACTCACGAATTTGAGCGTGAAGTAATTGAAATTTTTAAGAAGCTGACCAACGCTCCGAAAAAATCAACCTGGGGTTATGTAACCAATGGCGGAACCGAAGGAAACTTATACGGTATTTTTCTTGCCCGCGAAATGTTCCCTGATTGCATGGTGTATTACTCTGAAGACTCTCATTATTCGGTGAACAAAATCTTGCGCTGTTTGCATGTTCGCAACATCATGATCCGAAGTAATCCCGATGGAACCATGAATTTGGATGACCTTCTCGAAACCATTAAAATTCATCGCGATGTTCCCCCCGTTATTTTTGCCAACATTGGTTCCACCATGAAAGGTGCATGCGATGATCTTCTTGGCATTCAGAAAATCCTCAAAGATCTTGCAATCAAGCGCCATTACATTCATGCAGATGCAGCCCTTAGCGGCATGATTCTTCCCTTCCTTGATAAATCGCCTGCTTGGGATTTTGATGCAGGCATCGATAGTGTTTCTATCAGCGGGCACAAAATGGTTGGCTCCCCTTTGCCTTGTGGCGTGGTTCTGGCCAAGAAGGAATATGTTGATCGCATTGCATGTGGCGTAGAATATGTCGGCACCCTTGACACCACCATCATGGGTTCGCGAAACGGCCTTACTCCGTTATTTTTGTGGTATGCATTCCGCACTATTGGCCTTGAAGGCTTTCATGAAATCATCCAATCATGCATGAGTGTTGCTGCCTATGCTGAAACAAAACTCAATGCCTTGAATCGCCATGCTTGGAAGCATCCAAATTCCCTCACCGTGGTTTTTGATAGACCATCCCCCACGCTTGTATCTAAATGGCAATTAGCTTCGAAGGGCAGTATCAGCCATTTGATTGCAATGCCTCATGTGACTTGTGAAAACATTGATGAGCTTGCTGAAGATCTTGCTGGCGAAAAGCAGGACACTCGAAAAAACCGCAATTATCCCTCAACGGTTCGGAGAAGCTTATGAAGCAGATCACTATCATTCATCAAGACCGGCCCGGTTTGCTTTCAGACATCTCTGAATTATTGGGCGCAGTAGGAGTTAACATCGAAAGTATTGAAGCTGAAAGCGTCGATGCAACTGCAGTCATAACATTGATCGTGGATAAATACGATGAGGCTCTTAGGGCATTAACAGTTAGCCCGTTTTATGCCATCAGCGAAGATGCAATGGTAGTGCGCGTTCCAGATAAACCAGGGGAATTAGCCCTGCTAATGAAACGCTTCAAGGAGGCAAACATTAGTTTGCGAAGCTTGGTGATTTTAAAGCATGATGCGGGCCATGCCTTCGTTGCCCTTTCAACCCATAACACTTTGGAATCGCAAAACTTGGTGCGCGATATTCTGGTCGGTTAGCCCGGCATCAAGCGCTCATCTTTTTTATGAAGCGGATGTTGCCCTTTAGTACCATCCACAAAACAAGCCACCCATTCTGCCAACCTTTTCCCTAACCTTCTGCAAGCTTCTTGTGTTTCTTCATCGCGAGGTTCGCGCACGGAAACAGCACCATAATGAAGTGTCATCAACTTGCTTACATAATCGGTAACGCCAAACACCAAGAACCCAAAATTCATTAAGACCATTAGAATGGATTGGCACGCCATTTCACTGCCACCCGCCGATCCACCAGATGAAGAAAATGCGCAAGCTATTTTGCCATCCACTTTCATCCATTGTCCCCCCATGGTTTCATCCCAAAACCGTTTCATCTTCCAAGAAAGCAATCCCATATTAGTTGGGCTTCCTACTGCAATACCATCACACCAGACCACATCTTCTGCTTTGGCCTCATCAATTTTGATCACCCTAATTTCCATATTGGGAATAGATCGCGCTCCATCAGCGATCAATTCCGCCATCTTGGCAGTGTTGCCACTCATGGAATCATAAAGCACGAGTATTTTTCCCATATGATCATCCTTATCCTTCATTGGTTTAAAATTCACCTACTGAATTAGTTTAGCTGGTTATTTCCTTTACTCGGACTTAATTCCTTATTGATTCTCCTAGAAATACGGTTAGTCTACATTAACTTTTCAAGGAGAATTACATGCAGAAGAACTTATTAAAATTAGCTTTGATTGTGTCGTTTGGATCGGTAATTGTTGGCAATGCATCAGCACAAGGGCCCTATGATTGGGGTCAATGGCGTGGCCCCCAACGCGATGGTATTTGCAAGGAAACCGGACTTCTGCAAATTTGGCCAAAAGAAGGCCCACGTCTCGTTTGGAAAGTCGCTGGCATCGGAGGCGGATACAGTACACCATCCGTCGCCAATGGCAAAATCTTCGGCATGAGTTACCAAGCAGATAACGAAACCGTTTGGGCACTTGATGAAAAGAATGGAGCTAAAATCTGGGAAACTAAAATCGCACCCAAAGGCAAAGTTGGATACAACGAAGGATCCCGCTGCACCCCCACCGTTGATGGCAAAAATCTTTATGTCGTTGGTGTATCAGGCGATGTTGTATGCCTAGAATCTAATTTAGGAAAAATACTCTGGCAGAAAAACTTCGTCAAGGATTTCAAAGGCAAGATGATGTCGGGTTGGGGCTTCTCTGAATCTCCGCTCATTGATGGCGATATGGTTATTGTAACCCCAGGCGCTGATGATGCTGCCCTCGTTGCACTTGATAAAAATACAGGCAAGACAATCTGGGCTTCCAAAATTGATGCAGGCGGCGGCGCAGGTTACGCCTCGGTTGTTATTTCTGAAGCTGGCGGTATTAAACAATACATCACTTGGCTTGGTAAATGCATCGTTGGCGTAAATGCAAAGGATGGCAAATTCCTTTGGCGCTACGGTGCCAATGCAAACCCTACTGCAAATATCCCTACCGCAATCGTCAAAGATGATCTCGTATTCTGCTCCACCGGCTATGGCAAAGGAACAGCACTTATTCGACTTATTCCTGATGGAAAGGGCGGCATCGAAGCCAAGGAAGTTTATTACCTGAAGGAACAGAGCAAGGAAATTCAAAACCATCATGGTGGCATGGTGCTTCTTGGTAATCATGTTTATTTTGGCACGGGCCATAATACTGGTGTGCCCTGCTGCTTGGAAATGGCTACAGGCAAAGTTGTTTGGAAGGAAGAAAAACGGCCAGGTTCTGGCTCTGCTGGTGTTCTCTATGCGGATGGAAGACTTTATTTCCGCAATCAGGATGCAACCATGAACCTACTTGAAGCAACCCCCAAAGGCTACAATCTGCTTGGTTCATTCAAGCTTGCAGAACCCAGTCCAAAAGCTAGCTGGCCTCATCCAGTGATTGCAAACGGTCGCCTTATCATTCGCGATCAAGATAAAATCTTCAGCTATTCTGTCAAAGCTGCACAGTAATAAATTTGCTTGATTTGAAGTCCATGGACTTTATGCCCATGGACTTTTTTATTTCTTATAAGAAACATCGTTATGGCTGATTCAATTTATGATGTAATCGTAATTGGCTTGGGTGGCATGGGTAGCTCTGCTGCAATGCAGCTTGCCCTTTCCGGCCTTAAAGTTCTAGGGCTAGAACAATTCGAACCCAATCATGAACTAGGTAGCTCGCATGGTAGAACCCGTGCCATCAGGCTTGCATATTACGAAAACCCTAATTATGTCCCCTTGCTTAAACGCGCTTATCATCTTTGGCACGATCTCGAATGGCGCGTGGGCGAAACATTGCTTGAAGAATGTGGCTGCCTTAGTGTTGCATACCCCAATCATGAAGTCATTCAAGGAATCATTGCGAGTGCAGCGCTTCATTCTCTGGATGTTGATTTTTTATCCCATGAACAGCTTTCAGAAAAGTATGGGTTTCTCAATCTTCCTGAAAGCTATGTTGGAGCCTACGAAAAACTAGGTGGGTATCTTTGGGTTGATCGTTGTGTACGAGCGTTTCAAAAAATCGCCCGCAATACCGGCGCTGATCTTCTTTTCGAAACTCCTGTTACTTCCATTCGAAATGTTGGTGCGGATATTGAGGTGGATACCCCCAAGGGAAAATATCTAGCTCGCAAAGTGGTTATCACAGCGGGCCCTTGGGCTTCGAATTTTCTAGGCACTTCAGGCAAATGTTTAAGCCTCATGAGGCAGACCACCCATTGGTTCATGCCTGAAAAACCACAGGACTTTTTCAGGGATAAAGTGCCCGTCTTCATGGTTGCAGATCAGGAAGGCTTCTTTTATGGATTCCCCATGGTCGACCCGGAAGGGGTAAAAATTGCCAGACATTACGGTCAAGTTGAAGTTCATCAACCGTCTGAAATTATGCGAGAGATACTTCCAGAAGATGACGCTGCCCTCCGGGTGTTTTTGAATCGCAGGATTCCAACACTGGCGAAATCGCATTCCCCACTTGCAAAAACCTGCATTTATACGCTTTCGCCTGACAGGCATTTCTTGGTAGGCCCGCTTCCCGAAAACCCAAATATCATCGTGGGCGCTGGGTTTTCAGGGCATGGATTTAAATTCGCTTCCGTCGTGGGCGAAATATTGAGCCAACTTGTTTGCAACCAACCTGTCAGCCTGAACATTGAATTTTTAAACTTAGGGCGTTTCCTCAATGACAGCGACAGGTAATGAAATTATCATAAGACCGTTATTTGATTTAACTTTATGAAAGGGATGATTATGAAAAGTTGGAAAATGCTTGCGTTCATGTTGTGTGCAATCTTTGGTGCTAATGCCTCCACGCTTCTGGCACAGGAAAAATCGGCTTTCGCCTCCGCCACCATTGATCTTGGGGTTGTGGTAACGGATATCGAAAAAGCTGCAAAATTTTACACCGAGGCAATCGGGTTTAAAGAACTCAAGGGGTTTGATGTCCCTGCTGATTTCGCAGCCGATGCTGGCCTTACTGCCAAAAAATCCCTTAGCATTAGGGTATTTGTTCTGGGAGAAGGACATGGCGCAACCAAGCTTAAACTCATGCAGATTGAAGGCGTTAAACCAAAAAAATCGGAAAACGAATTCATTCATTCCCAAACTGGGTTTCGCTATCTAACCATTATTATCAATGATACCACTGCAGCAATGGAACAACTGAAAAAAGCAGGGGTCAAACCAATTGCTAAAACACCCATCATGATTCCTGAGACGATTGCCAAGGATCTCTATTTGACGATTGTACAAGATCCAGATGGCAATTTGATCGAACTGGTCGGGCCCAAAAAGTAAGGTTCATTAAAACTAAAAGGACACATGAAACAAATTCATGTGTCCTTTTTTATTGGATAATAGGAAAGATTATAAAGCAAACTCTTGGAGTTCTTCAAGGCTTGCAAATTCCAAGGTGGAAATATGAGTTGCGTTCAGATTCACCATTGGGGCAAAACCTGCATCGTAAGCTTCTCTCCAACGCGATGCGCAAAGGCACCAGCAATCACCTGGTTTTAAACCGGGAAAAGCCCAATCAGGTACAGGGGTAGAAAGATCGTTGCCTCTCTCCTTGCTGAATTTTAAAAATTCTGCGGTCGCTTGAATACATACAGTGTGAATGCCAAAATCTCCTGGCCCAGTATCGCATTTACCATTTCGGTAAAATCCTGTCTTGGGTGACATGCAACAAACTTCAAGGTCTTTACCCAGCACATTTTTCCCGCCTGACATATTTCTTTCTCCAGTTGAATTTCTTTATGCTAATATTCTATTATTAATCATGAAAGTTAAAGCCTTTCCACTTCCGAAACACTTATTGAAGATATCATCTTTTAATCACCTTGGGGAGAAATACTTATGAGCTTACTATTAAACATCCTTCTTTTTTCAGTATTCTCCTGCATTATACTGGCTGATGAACCAATTCCAAAAATTATTTCTCAGGCAGTCGGTCCGAAGGGTGCAACAAAACCCCAAGAAATTATTCTCAAAACCGATGCTGAACTTTCAAAGTTTCTAGACCTCCCAGTCGCCGATGCTAATACCAAAATCAAGCAAATCCTTAATGTTAAAGAGATAAACTTTAATCATCAGATGATACTGGTTATTCAAGGTGGCGAGTGCAAGTCAGGTGGGTTTAAAGTTGTGTTCGAAAAATTTCAATCGACAGGCAATTCTCTTCAAGTGCTCTGGAAATTGCAGGCCCCGGCCTCAGACTCTTTTGTAACCCAAGCTTTAACTTATCCTTCGCTTGTACTTCTTGTAGAAAATTTTAAAGGCGAGATTTCTTTCAAACAAATCATCGATATAAAAAATTAACCTCATCTGGGTCAATTTCCAGATGAGGTTAGATGATGAATAAAAATCATTGATTACTTCTAACGGGAAGCATCACGACCTTGCGGGTTTATACCTCGATTGAACATGGGCGCATTTTTCATGAATGCTTGAAATTTTTCTTCACCCATGGCTTCCTTCAAACTCTTCACCATGTTCTGTTGAAGTTCACGAACTTCAGCCATGATCTTTTCACGGTCGCCATTCCCTTCTCTTCCTTTTGCAATTACATCCTTTATTTTTTCCTGCTGCGTATTGATAATGCCTTCAACCTTGGCTCGAACATCTTTGCTTAAGTTCAATTCATTGAGAATACGCTCTTTAGCTTCAGGGCCTGCTTCTTGCCTTTGTCCACGATCACCTTCACGGGGAGGATTTCCTTTGCGTTCACCTTCTGGTCTACCTGCCTCGGGGCCACCTTCACGGGGTGGATTTCCTTTGCGTTCACCTTCTGGTCTACCTGCCTCGGGGCCACCTTCACGGGGTGGATTTCCTTTGCGTTCACCTTCTGGTCTACCTTCGGGTCCGCCTTTACGATCACCTTCACGGGGTGGATTTCCTTTGCGTTCACCTTCTGGTCTACCTTCGGGTCCGCCTTTACGATCACCTTCACGGGGTGGAGCACCGGGCCCTGCTTTTCTATTCATATCTTGAGGATTCATTTTTCCCCAGCCACCCATGCCGGGCATTCCTTGTGGACCACCAAAGGGCATACCACCTCTTTGCATCATCATATTCTGTTGAATTGTAGAACGGCCAATTTCCATCATTACATTTCTTGCTGCCACCATTGTTGCTGCATCTTTACTTTCGGTCATTTCCTTAAGTGAATACATTGCAGCAGGGCCTACGCTAACCAATGCTCTTCTTGCACTGTTGCGAATATCATCATTTCGATCAGTCATTTTTTCAGCGAGGATTTTGATCCATACTTCAAGTTCTTTATCAGGTTTTGGAGGCATCATAGGATTCATGAAGCCATTACCACCCATACCAGGCATGCGTCCTTTATTAAAATCACGAGGTCCATTATTGTTAGCCCCGGGTACTCCTGGGCGATCTTGGCTAGGCCGCTCTGGTTGAGAATTATTTTGATCGCGCTTTGGTTCTTGTGCAGCAAGAACACCAAAAATAGAAATAGCGGTTAATGGCAAAGCCAATACTAAACCACATCGAATTTTTGTGAACAAACTCATGCTCATTCCTTTGTTTAGAAAATACGGTAGGAATTTCAGACTTAGGCAGAAGGTAAGGTAATCAAAACCTAAAAACCAGTCTACATCGAATGGAGATTACCAAATAAAGCATTAAAAGATGATGAGTTATTAAAAATAATAAGAAGACTTTTCAATTATTTTTTTAGCTAAATATGCACAAGGAGAAACCCTTTCACCCAAATAGGCATATTTGTTGATAAGCAAGATTATTTTATCCCAGCCTTGTATTTCAGCCCATTTGAAAATCCCACCCCATTCCTTGGGAAAGCCCAAGGTTAGATTCAGAGCTAAATCAACTATATCCGGGGTTGGCACAACTTTTTCTCCAAGAATCCTATTCGCTTCAACAAACAAAATAATCAAAAGCCTATCCATGATTTCTTCATCGGACAAACTTAACGAACCCTTTTGAAGAACTTTCAACATTTGAAGTAAATCAGAGTCCTCAGATTTCTCATCCGTATCTGAATATTTATAATACCCAAGTTTGTTTTTCTGGCCTAAACGCGCTTTCTCCAACAACCACTTATTAATGATTGGGGGTGGAAAACGGCTGCCTAAATTCTTGTCTATAATCGTATTAAGATAAACAAGATTATCGATTCCGGTTAAATCTGAAAATTCAAAAATGCCTTTAGGAAACCCAAACCGAACAGTAGCTTCATCCACCGAATAAGGGTTCATCCCCTCAACAACAAGCTCTTGCGTTTCTCTCAATAAAACCAACAACAATCGATTTGTTAAAAATCCGGGCGAATCGTTCACCACGATTGGAACTTTCTGAAGCTTAATGCACAAACCAACTAAAGTAGCAACGCATTCATCGCTTGTAAGATCGGTGCGAATTATTTCAACCATATTTGGGTGAATCAATGGCGGGCAAAAATGAAGACCCGCAAAATTACTTGGATCCTTGTATTGTGCTGCAAGTTTACTCAACGGAATACTCGCGGTATTAGAACAAACAATCGTTCCTTCAGAAACCATGGAATTCAATTGGTGCAATAATTCCACCTTGGCATCTTCATTTTCAATAATTGCCTCGAGAATTACCTTGCGGTCTTTAATCGATTCCAAAACTGTTGATGTGCTCAACCGCCCAAGAACTTGCAACAATTCTTCTATGGAAAGGGAAGCCATTCGCAATTTGGAATGTAACTGCTTCATGATTGCAGTTGTTCCTAAGCCCAAATTAAATGGGGCAACATCAACCAGAAGTGAAGGAACACCCCGCTTCGCCATCAGCAATGCAAGCGATGGCCCAATGGCCCCGGAACCAATAACTCCCACATTATTTAAATAGTTAGGGATCACTGCTTCCCCAATTTGTTTTGAATGGATAATTTCACTACGTGTTTCTTCAAGAGTGAAACTATTTTTCACATAATTAGATTTCCACGCAACGACAAAAGCATCCACATTAGAAGCCTGTGATTCAACAGCGGATTGGCAGCAAGAGTTTACGAAAAAATTGATTACACTTTTTTTCCCGCTCTCATTTTGAACAAACGACTTGTTTAAAAACTTTTCCTTAACCAAATCGCGTTGCTCCTGCGAAATTGGTGATGCAGAAGTCTTTGCGATTCTACGGGTTTTCCAGGCTTGGCTTACAAAGAGCTTCTTCACCAAATTAGTTGCATTATTCATTAAAAAATCAGAATTAATCATTTCATCAAGAATATTTTTACTCATCATACTAGAAGCGGAAAAGGTAGAACCACTTGCAATCATTTCCAAAGCACTATCAATACCACAAATCCGGGGCAATCGAGATGCAGTCCCCAGCACAGGAGGAATGCCCATATTGATTCCAGGCAATCTAAAAGTTGTAAAACGATTATCACAACCAATCCGATAATCAAAAGCCAAGATAAACTCAAACCCACTCCCAACACATGGGCCATTGACACCCACGACGGTGGGAAAAGGCATTGTTTCAAGCAAATTCAAGCAAGCACTCGCAGTGTTTAATAAATTGGCTTCATATCCTGGGTTGTTATTTTTAGCCCGAATTTCTTCCCAATGATAATCACAAAAAAAACAATCATCCTTGGAACTAGTAAAAATAAGCCCCTTAAGATCTGTTCTTTTCTGCAAAGAAACTAACATCTTTGCTAACTGATTGAAAAAATCCTCGGAACAATAATTCTGTTGTGATTCTTGCTGATCCCATTGCAGCATTGCAATATTGCCATCAGCTATTCCTAAATCTAAACCCGAATTTTGTGAACTATTAAAATCAATCATCAAATTACTTTCGTTTAACTTAATTGCAGACTTTGAATGAACAACTTTCGAAAAAAGAGCAAAACAAAAATTCTGCCTACAACCCCTAAAATAAAGCATGCTAATACTATGATAGTTAACCCAAGAAACAAATAAGACCCAATGCCCACAAATAAAAGCTGTTCGGGCCATGTTATTGCTAATATTTTATGAAACTTATTAAAAGAACTTAAATAATAAACTAAAAATAGCAACCCAACCCACATAGTAGTCCCCCAAGGAGCGTTCAGAGACCCCGGACCTCGCTTTAAAATCATGTTTAAATCCGGTACTTTTTGGCTTGCAAATAATTCAACTATTTTTGGATTAAATACTTTATCAGTTAAATTTGAAATATCATTAAAAGGCTTTTTATCTGCATTAATCTCAGCTTTTTCCATAATTGTCTGATAGTTTAATTCGATTGCGGATTCCCTGTTTTTTAGCAAAAGCTCTTCCTCCCAATTCAATAATTCCAATCCGTTTTCGGTAAGTGAATCCAAGGCCTTTGCCCTTGTTATAATTTGAAAAAACAGGTCTTGAATTGGTTGTAAGTTGGATAAATCCTGAGATCTTATTCCCGCTTCTTTTGCTCTACTTTTTGAAATTTCCAGCAACGACTTTGCTAAATTTTCCATAGCTGCAAGTTCTTGCATATATAAGGCAGATGATTCCACTTTCCAAGATTGAAAAGGTTGCGTTCCAACTATCAATGTTTTTCGATAATCAGATTTGGGATTATGTACGGGAACTTTATTTAAGAAATCAGCCCACAGCAAATCGCTCTTCAAAAGTTGAAATGAAATTTTTAATTTTTGAAAACCAATCTTCGATGATTTAAAGACATACAATTGGTCTTCCCCACCATTTTCAGGATAAATAACAGAATCATCCAAATGACAAGAGATAAATTCTGATGGGTTAGGCAACAATACTTTGAATGATCCAGGAACTGGAAAATAGACCCAGAACACGGATGTCCCCTTGATAAAACCCTTTTTCTGGGTTTCACCATGAATGATGTTATGGATAACGATGGGTGCTTCTTCAGAATTAAATTTCTGCTTACTCAAGCGAACATTAAGGGTCCAAGTTTTTGCATTTACCTTGTAGAAATCTGCAGGAATATTACCAACCTTTTTCCTTAACATCGGAATTTCTGCAACCGCAGCCCCATTTGCAAGTTTTGCCAAACCTTGAATATTTTCTACGCTTAATACTTCATAGGGCACACCTATCCATGAACTTAATGACTCGACACCTTTCAAATTCCACATCGGAATTTTCATTGGCCCATTAGATAATGGCTTAATAATATCGCAAGATATACTAAAATTAATGAGCCCTTTCTTTTGCGATTCTGAAATGATCAAAGACCACTTCCGAATATTTTCCTGATTACTCAAAGGCTCTAATTTTATGTTGGGTGGCAATTCGAATTTTAAATCCTCACCCTCCCAACCCCTGATCGAAAATTCGTAAATTAAAACATCATTATTTATCCTATTTATTTCTACATCAAGCTTAGCCCTGGTGATTAGCTCTTTTTGGTCAAACCATAGAAGTATGTTTGCACTGCCTGAAGATAATGAAGGTTTAATTTCAAATTGAGCCTGATAGTTTTTTTCATTCGAGGTTAGGGCCAATGGATCAGAGGAGTCAATAAATCCTTTAAAATTAAGTGGTTTCAAAATAATATTCGTATCGTGTGATAAAACAATATTACTAGTTGTTTTCGTTGCAAATATAAAGTTAGACCTAGGAACTTCAATAATGGGAAAGTTGTTACCATCTAATGAAGTAGCTAAAATTTCGGCAACAAAAGAAACTTCTTTAGCAGGTTTTTCCAACCATATTATTACTTTGGTTCCATTTTGTGCCCAAGATTGAATTCCATCGCCTACAAGTTTAGTAACTATGTATTTGGCTTGGCCATCAACTTGCCATTCCACAAATAAAATATCAGGAAGAATACTTTTTAGTGATACGTTGATTGAAAACTGGCTGGACTTGGATTGAAAATGGCCTTTGATTAACTGAATCACATCAAATTTAAAATGAGAAGGAGATATATCCAAGGTAAGCACAGGAGGATTGTTGGGTTCTCTGCGAAAAGAATAGGCAAAAGCAAGGGATTCTGGTTCGGGTTTCTCGGTTTCAGGCCAAAATGGAGCAAAATTTTTGGTACTAATACCCGTCAACCTAAGGGGAAGAATCTGTCTGTTGGTATTACAATTTATGGATTTGTATGCAAGAAAACTGCCGCCCTCAATAAAAACTCCAACCGGAGTCGGAACTGGAACTTGCCAGCGTGTTGCCATACCATTCATTGGCATAAAAAACGCACTAATTTGCATATTCCCTGAAATTCTTTTAGAAAAATTAAGTGTAAGTCTTTGACCAACAGGCGTGGGTTTTAAATTCCAATTGATCAATGCAACAGGGGTTTGGCCTTGTCGAATAATTGGATTAAGATTGGAAGGAAGTAAATTGGGTGGCAGATCTATTTCGAAAAAATCAGTTCCCGCTTCTGGTATTTGCAAATCCCAAAAAGCTTGCATTCTGCTTGAATCAAGAGAGATATCCCAGATATATGCTTCTTTAATCAAAGGCTTAGATTTTGGAGGTAAAGGCCCGTTACTCCACTTCAAATTCAGAGGGCCAGATACTTTCCCTAGATCGGCATTTAATCGAGTAGCGTTTCCGGATCGAACGACCAAAGATGCGCCCAAACTTCCTGCAAGTGATGGTTGCTCTACATTTGGTGGTAGCGCACATTGAAAAAAATTAATGGGAGATATAGGAAGCCTGAAAGTAGCAGTTCGTTCAGCAAATTTTTCAATAACGCCAACTTTAAATTCAGCCTTTAAAACATACTCTCCTTTTTTAGGGATCGGCAAAATCAAACTTCCATTTGCTTTAGTAACCGGATAAGCCGGGAGATCATTCAAAAACATTTTGTCAGTAAGCAAACCCCCAGAAACAGGAATCTCCAAGTTGGAAAGACCAGTACAATGAACATTCCAAATTACCTTGAAGTTAATGCTGTTATCAAGAACCGATCCCTCATATTGAGCTTTAGTGATCAACGCTTTTCCTTCTGCAATTTGAAGTTTACTATCTTTGAATAGTTTAATCAGTGCTTCGGGTACAAGATATGTAGATTCCTTAGCAGAGGAATCAGGTTCCACAAGCAGGTAGACATCAAAAATGGAAGGGGCCTGCGCTATAAGGTTATTGTAAAAGAATAATATTCCCAAGAATACATAAGTCGTTTTTACCAATGGTGGCGTTATCGATTTCGGGAAAATAGCGATGGAGGAAGTGGCAATAAATATCACATATTGTGCAACTTTTTTAATACCCCATGCGAAAATAAACCACCAAACAAGAGGCAATAAGGGTAGTGGTAGCCAACCCAAAGACAAACCCGCAAATAATGCAAGTCCAGGTTCAATGTAAGTCATGAAGGGAATATTTTTATTAGCAATAAACGCCATCAGAAAAAATCCGATTAACAATCCTACAGCTTGAATGTGATGGGAATCAACTAAGGCAAGAGATTCTTTTTCTTGGAGTAACTGCCAACGCATTTTCTTGGGCGCGTTTGATGTTTCCTTGAGCGAAAAGGCTGATGACACCTGAACGGAATTGGGAAAATTAAGAAGCCATTTCCAAGCAGACATATAGCGTTTTGATTGATCAATTCCTTGGGTTGAAGCTTCCTGCAAAATGACTGCAATAGTAAAAGCAGCAGACTTATTATCAGCAAAAAAAGCACCAGCCTTACTGCTAGTCAAAAGAACAACATTAGAAATTGGAACACATTTTAAACCAAGAATATTAAGATTTTCTGCAATGGTTTTGGAAATATCAGGCAAATTGCTTGTCAAGTTAAGATTTACTATCTCGTCACAACCATTGTCTAGAACAAGCGAATAATTATTTTTAATCAAGTACAATTGCAATGATTTTACAAGCTCATTAAATTTTCCGGAGTCGGCTGAATTCAATACTGGTTTTTGTTGCAAAATAGTGTTCAGTAAAACATTAGCATCATCAGAATTTTCATAAATCAAAGGCTTGGAACTCAGCAAATAATTCAGCGGAAATAAATAACCCAAAGCCCCTTCAGATTCTTCGTCAACATAAATATTCCCTGCCCTTCGTTTAGTATTTGCAAAGGCAATTGGCTCCATTCCAAGGGGAATCACCCAGATAATATTATTATCCAAAGATGTAACGGGTAACTCAGGATAATTGCAATCCATTGTTTTCCACAGCCACCCTTTGGGCGCATCTTCCTGATAACTAATAACGAGTTGGGTAGGCGCAGGGCTGATAATCGAAGTTGCGAGGTAGGGAATCTTGAGTTGATTCTCATTAAAGATAAAGTTAGAAACGATTTTATTGTTAATTCTGATTTCTTTCACATCAGATTTCACAGGCAATCCAATCTCGAAAAAATCGTTGTCCCATTCTTTGATGCTCAGTTTTAGTTGATTTTGAATTCTCCCATTTGCGTGAAATGATTTTTCAAGGTTAGCCTGCTCAATGATTCCATAAGGAGCAGAATCAGTTTGGGAAAAAGATTTAATCGTAAGCAAAGGAAATGAAGAGTCATAAGCAAAGTTTTTGAATTTGGGTTTAGTGGAGGGAAGGGATTTCAGGCCTTTAGAACGAAAATCAATTATTCTGCTTTTAGGAGATTCAACCTGAAGGGTCGCTTCAAACCGTTGGTCAGAAGGAAAACAAATCAAAGGTATATCAGTAGAATCCTTAGGCAGTAGCGTGGTAAAGGTGGCATTGAAATTGATAGATTCTTTTGAACTTAAAGGTTGGAAGAGATGAAAACGCCAGCGTTCTGAAAGTGGAAGAATTGCAGAAAGATTATAAAGAGAGATTCCGGGAACCGGGTTTAAGCCTGCCACTATATTGGCAATTTCAAAAGCATTGATTTTCTCAATCTTCTTAAAAGTAATATTGCGATTAGGCGAAATCCATTTCCAATTTTCAGGATTTTCTCCCATAGGAAGAAGAAGATCAAATTTATCCACCAGACCATTTTCAGAGCTCAACAAAATATCTAATTTGGTATCAACTTTATCAGTCTGTACCAAAATTGTAGAATTGCACCGCAAGATTGAAACACCTGTAAGTGGGATTAGTTCGATGCTTCCCACTGGGAAATTTTCAATAAATTTGAACAAGTGATTGCAAGGCTGTTTAAAGGATTGTAATTCACTTTGGCCATCAATTTCAATGAGGTCCGATTTAAGCTTTGATTGATATGATGAAGCTTCGTATTGAATTGCAAAAAAGCCTTCGTTCAAAATGGAATTCAAAGGTAGTACTGCTGGAAATCCCCAGAGATTTGTCTTTTTGCTTTTAGTATCAGGGGTCATTCGGATGGATAGCGTGGGGGGTCGTGTTTTATTTTGATCCAAGCTTTTCAAATTTCCAGGGATCAAAGGATTTTCCAATTCGATCCTGAGTAATTGCTTTCCCTGATTTTGTAAAACCGACCAATCTTTGATATGCGTGTCTGCATTAAGAGACAATTGCTCGACTCCCCATCCTGCAGGCAACTGCACCAATAAAGAAGAAATTGATCCATTCAAAAGAAAATAAGAAATGGTGGATTGCAAAGATGCACCAGAAGTGGTGGGCTGGAATAAAAGCTCTTGTTGGGTTCGAAACTGGGCGCCACCAACCGAAATCTTGATAGAGGGGTATGTCAAATTTTTTCGCGAAATCAACCCGCCGCCAACTAACCTGAGTGCTGAATTTTGTAATTGTTTGCTCCGCGTATCAGCAAGAATAAAATCGCCCAAGATAAGATCTTCAAATCTAATTTCCGGACCAGCAAGGATGGTGATTTCTTCACGATATGAAGGAAGGGTACTAAATCGTACCCAGGGTGTTTTCCAGAGCGATGATTTTTTAACTATGGATGAACCAAGGGCTTTGATTATAATTTTGTCGGGTCTACATAAATTGTTATGTAACACTACTTCCAAAACTTGTGCATTATCCCTAACAAGTATTTTCCAACTCTCAACCTGATCTGATAACACCTCAAGAATCTTCAATTCTTCTGCATATTCGAACTCTAGAAGTTTCGAACCATTGGTAAGGCCTTCAAACGAAAATCCAAATTCAGAATAAGTGGCTTCAGGAGCAATCTCATGGCTTGCCTGAAGTTTGTCAATACGCAAGCCATCAAACCTGCCATGCATTGCAGGATCCTGAAGTAATAATTCGATTTTTGTTTCGCCACTGGCAATTATCTTCAACACTTTTTTAATACTGTTAGGTATGGGAGAGAACGGCTCAATAGAACCTTTTGAAATGAGGATAAAATTCCAATTGAAAGGTATAGTAAGTTCAAAAGATTGCAGAGAAGCTTGAGGAATGCGAAGTAAAACATGATGCCCATCGGGTAACTGTTCGGTTTTCAGCGACCATTCTAGATCACAAGGTGATTCATTATTTTCTGGAATAAGAAGTGAGGTGGTGCCTGGGATAAAATCGCCCAGCAGTGCTTCTTTATCTTTCCAAGAAGCTTTCTTAATAGCAATGTTAAGGGGTGCAATGGGGAAATAGGTTTGATTTTTCGAACTCGAATTAAAAACCCAATTCGCCTTCCCTACGATGCCATTATCTTTCCATTCTCCCTGATAACTTGCTTGGGTTAATGCAGGTATGAATGTAAGTTGGGAATTAGGAGTTGCAGTTTTTTTTAGTTTCTCAAATTCGGAAGCGGGCATGGGAACAAAAGCTTCCCGAACATTTTTTTCAAGAAACTTTGCATTTTGCCCGGGTGGGACCACCACAATTCGAAATTGGGGGCCGATGATTCGATCCAACGAATTATTATCTTGGCTACTGCCAGGCAACACCATCACAAGATACGCCAGAATAAACATGGCACAGGTCATGCAGCGAGTAATTCTCCCAGCTTGCATGATTTTTCCTCTATTAATCTGGCAGAACATCTTGCACCAAAGTAGCTTTACTAGCACGCAGGTTCGAAGTGTTATTACTAGGTATTGAAGGATCGGGACGCACCCAATACCCCGTTGCTTCATTAGTATTTTTTGGAACAGGCTGCTGGGCACTTCCGAATTGTTGTTTTTTATAATTCGGTTGGATCGTGGATAAAGAGCCTTTGGTTCTGCTGAACGAAGCAAGATTCGCAGCCTGATAGGCTATAAGCAATTTTCTAATTTGAATTAATCCTCCACCGATAATCAAAGCATAAAGTACAGGCTGAATGCCCAAGAAAATTCTCGAAGCAAACATCGGTAAAAGGGAAAAGATTATAGCTGCAAACACCACCATGAAAAATCCAAGCCAAGCCATATAAGTTACAACCCAAGATTTTATTTTCGTGATGTAAAAAGAATAAAATAGCACAGAAAACGCAATTAACGATAACAACAACTGCCATGCAATCTTAGGGGTATGAACAAGGGTAAACGAAGATTGCGGAGAATTGAATATGAGCAAATCAGAAGAAGCAAGAATCGAATCTCCAGAATTGATATCAGCCTGGGGCATACCTTCGTATTCCACTGGCACAATAATGGTATCTAGTTCGAAGAAAAGATTAGTCCAGTGCCATTGTTTTGTTGTTTCATAGCTTGGTTCAGGCAATAAAGCAATTCGACTTGAAGGCAGTCTGATCCACCAATTTACACTAATATCCTGATTGGCAACCACGGGAATGGCCAAGGTGTTATGGAAAGAAGATAAAAGCCCCTGAGGCCTTGCGACTATATATTCCCATTCCAGAATAAAAGGTTTATCTTGGGTGTTTTTTGGGAGAGTAACCCGTGTAAGGTTTCGGCCTTGAGTTACATATTGCCAATTACATATCAAGTTATTAACGGACAGTTTGGCACCTTGAAAATTAGAGGGCATGGTAAAATCAATTACTTGATCAATCGAATTTTTATAATGATAACTCACCCGGTATACTATTTGATTTTGTTCAAGCTTTGCACGAGCAAGTATTTTTTCGATCCCGGTAACTTCGCCCAACCCGGAAGATAAATCAATCTCTAAAGCGCTGGCAGTTTTTTCATCTCGGAAAGAGGCATTAGGCAGACGGATATTTTTCGCAACCGCTTCCAAGGGGTGCTCTTTCCATGCATTGTTTTTGCTGGTGATAACTATGCCTGGTTTCGCCCATATCTGAAATACGGAATCTTGCTTGGAATTAAGAAGCGATAAAAACGGTAGTTGCAAGTTCTTGGCTTCCTGCGATATCGGGTATTCATACTCAAATTCTAAGTCAGTTTCTTTATTGGCACCGGTAAGCGCGATAGCCAAAATTCCCGATTTATCATCTAGCGTTTCGATTCGCCCGCCCTTTAATAACCGCAAATTTTCAGCTATTTCCTTGGGCACGCTTATTTCCACCATCGTAGGAACTCTGCTCAAAAATCGCAGATGCATTTGCTGTTTGCCAAGGGCGCTTGCACCCTTGAGTTGAACATCAATAGTTTGCCTGACTTGGGTTTTATCATCTGCGGGTTTAAGGATTGCATCAATTTTCTGACTAAACTTTTCAGATTTCCAAACCTGCTTGTGCGTTTCATGGCTTAGAAGTTCAAATGAAGTATTAAGCTTTTCACTAGTCAACAAATGAAAATCATCAGGGGTAACCAAACTGATTTGCACGCCCCTATCCCGTACCAGCATCGGAAAGGGCAGGGAGATTCGGGAAGTTTCTTCAGGCATAAATGGTTCGTGAAAATCCAACGAAAACTGAAAAGGGTTCAGCAATTCCTGAGAAAATTGAACCATCATCTTCCCTGATTTCCCATCAAACGCAACATCCCGGATGATATTAGCTGGAATTGGTCCTTTGTTTTCATCATAAACCATTCCAGTCGGGATCCGTATTTCAACTTTGTCGGTTCCAGTTCGAACTGGTGTGCAATCAAAATTTGTTGTGATATTCCAATACCATTGATTGTTTTCTTTTCTTGCTAAGCGAACCGTGTGAACTGTTTTTACTTCCAATACTCCACGAATCAAATCCAATTGCAAGTCAAGCAACGAAAGCGAATTAACCCCGGTTAACGCCCCGGGCTTTTCATGAACAGGATGATTCCAATAGCGAAACGATGCAAAAATATTCGGATCACGTTGTTTATCTTGAGCGGTAACTTCCTGACTGATGATTTCTCCCCTAGGCTGATTACTTACTTTAAGATCACTACCATGGTTACTTAAAAGAATTACGCCCGTTTGCCTAATTGCGCTTGTAAGAAGATAAGGGCCGATAGGTAATTGCCCACCATTGGCTGGAATAGCTGCCTGACTTTCCACCACAAGCTTTAGGGGCTCACTACTATTATCATTAAGTTTGATTTTTCTGTAACCAGCAAACTTCTGATCATTTTTTTCGATGCTAAGAATGCGAGCTTCATCTGCAGGGCTAAATGGTCTTACTTCACTTCCAGCCGGAACGACCAAGTCAAGCACATCAAGCCTGCCACCTAGAGCGCCGATTTTAATTTCCGCCCGTGCATTCAGAAGTTTATCATCCATACGAACCAGAATGTTTGTTTCCGAAGTAAGCGCCTTGGGTTGGGAATCTTGCTGCGATGATTTCCATACCGTTTGAATCATGGTCAATGGGCCTAAGGTTGCGCTCAACCGATTACCCTTGAAAAACACCAGAGGCTCTTGATTATTCTTGCTGCTGATTTTTGGTTTAACTGTTCCAGAAGGCATGTCGAGTTCAAGCTGGGTGATAGCAGCGCCAGGCATATCCAATTCGAAAGACTGGTTTTCCCCTTGATTCTTGACCGTGACCAATAAGTCTAGATCAAGATCATGAGCGCCGGGGGTTTCAACAAAAACGACAAAGCCTTCCAAGGTCTTTTTAAGGAGGGGTATTCTTCCATCCATCATTGCAGAACTTGCTTGGCCCAAACCGCAACCAAGCAAAATGTTCATGCCAGGTTTTTCTGTTTGAAATGAAAACCGTATTTTCAACTTAGCCAGGCTGGACTCCACTTTTCCATTGATAAGAACCGAACTAGGGGGCAGAGGCTTTATTTCAACCTGCTGTTCCTTCAGCTTTAATAACTCATCCAACAACTCTTGATATTTTTCAGGAGGCAGCACCACCATTTTAGGCAATAACCTAAGGCTATCTGCTGCTTGCTCACAAAGCACCATAATCGCACCGGCAGGCGCCTGCCAAAAAGATGTAGCCTTATTATCCGGTCCTGTATTACTTGTTGCTTTTGCTTTTTCGATATTTTTTGCTGGAACGGGTGTAGGCGGATCTTGAGCCCCTGCATTAGCAACTGCAATAATTAGCACCAAAGTTGTAATGATTCTGTTCAAAGAATACCCCGGCATTCGAAAGACCAGACCTTTAACAATTCTAACTCATTTTTTCACATTGTGCTGTTAAGAAATGGAATAACCCAACCAAGCTAGGTGTTAAGCCTGTTGGCCTTTTCATAATCAGCAAAAACCAACCCCCTAAAACCATAATTTATAAGGGTAATAGTAATATTGAGGGTTATAAGCTCTGCCCCCTTCATGTTAAACTGCAACTATTATTTTAAACAATAAGGAGCATAATCGCCATGGGATCTGTAATTGATTTTGGCGCCAAGGGCGATGGGATTTCAGATGATACCATAGCAATACAACATGCAGTCGAAAAATCCGGGGGAGACGTTTTGTTCCCAAAAGGATCTTACCTGATCACCAAACCCATTCGGATAATGCTAGGCAACACCGGGCCCCATGGATTTCGTTCAGAAGGAGGAACCGCACGGGTTTTAATGAGAGGGGCAGGGCCTGCATTTCAAATCATTGGTACCCATCAAAAATCTGCTCTTCCTGAACATATATCTAATAACCTATGGCTCAAAGAAAGAATGCCCCTATTTCAAGATCTTGAAATCATAGGGGATCATCCGGAAGCCGATGGCATTTCCTGCGAAGGTTCCATGCAACCCACCTTCAAAAGTCTTTTGATTAGAAAATGCAGAAACGCTCTTCATCTCCGTATTCGCGATCGAAATATAATTGTTTCTGATTGCCATATTTTCGACAACTCAGGCATTGGGATTTTCATGGATAAAATTAACCTTCATCAAATCAATATCACAGGCAATCACATCAGCTATTGCAAACGGGGTGGTATTGTTGTTCGAGAAAGCGAAATCCGCAACATTCAAATTGTTGGCAACGATATCGAATATAATTTCGACCCACTCGAATCCGGTTGCAACGATATCCTTTTCGATTGTAGAAAAGGCACGGTGCGCGAAGGAACTATTGCAGGCAACACCATTCAAGCAAAGGGCAGCCCAGGTGGCGCAAATATCCGCTTCCTAGGTGTAGGAAAAGATAACCCCAACGCTGTGGGCTTATTGGCAATTTCAGGAAATCTAATCGGCAGCCAAGAAACCGCAATCCACATCAATGCAGGACGAAGTGTCGTTATTTCGGGTAACAGCATTTACAGCGGGTACCATCATTCGCTTTTATTAGAGGATTCCGAACACCTCGTGATCGGTTCCAACAGCATTGATCATAACCCAGAATATAAAGGGAATTCCACCGATGCCATCGTAGTCTCTGGGTGCAGAAATCTACAATTCACAGGCAACATAGTGCAGCATACAAGGCCTGCGGAAATCCCAGTCGAAGCCAGCATGGCTATAACCGATTCCACCAATGTTCAAATATCTTCCTGCCAGTTTCATCAGGTACGAAAACGAGGGATTCTTTTGAACAACAGCTCCATGGTTCGGGTGAGCGGTTGCCTTTTTACATCCGGAAAAGAGCAGGCTGATTTCATCACCTCTGTAGATGTTGATGAAAAATCTAAGAAAGTAATGCTTAGCGATAACTTTTTCGCCAAAGGCAATAAGGGGAATTTCAACCTACCTTTACAAGCCGGGCAAGCTTCAAACAATATATCGTCTGATTAATCTTGAAGTGAAGTAGCAACCACCTGCGATTTGGTTTTTTTACCTGCTAGGTCAACCAGTGCAAGTTTTACTTTTGCCTGGGCACCTTCCCAAGGAAAATTAGTTTCCTCAAGCACAACACACCCACCAAATATCGGGGAAAGGGTGTCGCGTTTTTTCATCAACGCCCAGCGGGATCCGCCATTCTTGTACGATTCCATTAATTTTTCTTCAGAGTGAAACTCGGGCATGGGGGTTTTATTACCAAGATAAAACACAGCTTCTCGAGTTTTAAATAAACATAACCCACCTGGGTTCGAAACGGTAAACGCCTGAACCTGTTTAAGAAATTCCTTCTGGGTTCGATAAGCCTCTGCTGCAGGGAAAAAACCTTGAAAAAGGTAAACCATCAGAAACGATGCAAACCATCCGCTACATAAGAACCATGCATTCATTTCTTTTCTACGTGCCGCCCAATATCCGATTGCAAGCGTCGATATTGCCATCAATCCAAAAAGCAACCCATAAGGCAACTGGGGCAAAGTATTCCAAGGGTGGGGTAGAATGTTTTCAGCAGGCACCAACAAAACCAACATGCTTGCAACAACCCCTAACAACAAATAAGAACTCGCCTTAAACAAAAATCCAGCCCACTTATTTAACTTCGAATACTCTGTTGCAAACAACGATGCAATCAATATTGCTGCACCAGGCAACACAGGCAGCAGATAATAACTTCTTCGCGAACTTGCAAAGGTGAAAAAAACAAACATCGAAATAAAGTACACCATTGCAAATAGATCAGACTGCGTATCCTTCAATCCCCCTTTGGGTTTTGAAAACCCCTGAACCAAAGCTGCGGGCAAAAATAAAGACCAAGGCGCAAGCAAAGTGAAGATCACACCAAAGTAAAGATAGATCGCCCCGATATGATTCACTGGGTTGTAAAACCGCCTGATGTTTTCACGCCAGACCATGCTCAGCCCTTCGCCATTCCCAAACCATGCCAGCGAAATTAAAAAGGGAGCAAGGTATACCAGAAGTGCAATTGGCAATGCGATCAAAGTACGCCATTGAAATAGCCAAGCATTTGCCTTAAAGCAATTGACCACAATCAAAGAAGGTTTGGATGCGGATAAAATCATCGCCCGATTTTGTGCGAGACTGTATACCCCTGCAACAAGCAAAGGCAATGCGAACCCAAGCAGACCCTTGGTTAATGAAGTTAAAGCCATCACGAGCCAGAAGCCCAACACCCACCAGCCTTGAGGTTTTTTTTCATAGACAAGAAAAAGGTATAACGCAATCAAGATGCCCGCGATGTTTTCAAGATCGGTCGAAGCATGGCGTGAGAAAAAAACAAAGCTGTAACTGGTGCCCAAGATGATGCCCGAATAGAGTGCTGTTTTTTGATCATAAAGCCGTAAGGCTATCAGCATGGTAAACAAAACGCTGATCATACCGGATATTGCACTGGGCAACCTGCATGCCAACTCGTCCATGGTACCTGTGCACCAAGAGGAAAAAATTACGAGCCAGTAAGAGGCAAGGGGTTTATCGTAATAGGTATTGCCATTGATGGTGGGGAGAAAATACTGTTTGCTTTGCAACATTTCGCGAGGGATCTGGGCCCAGCGCAATTCTTCGGACCACAAAGCTCTGCCACCAAGTTGAACAAAATACAGCAACCAAAAAAAACATAATAGCAACACCATCAGGAACCATGATTTCATTTCATAGCTTTTGAATGATTCAAAATTTCCCGACTGATTCTTGCCCATTGCTTCCTGTAGGAGATCGCCTTAATTGTTGGGTAAGCAAAGCTTAATCAGAACCATGATTTTAAGGTAGATCAAAATAGAGGAGTTGCGGCGGATGGGCTTGAGCGGAGTAAATAAAAGTGGTGGGGTTGGGCAAGAAAGCATAAGCAGAAGCATTTGCCACGGACGAACACGGAATTACGTGGAAAGAAAGCAGAAGAATTAGCCACGGAAGGTTGAACAAAAGGGGTCAGGTCTCTTTTTCAGCACTTACCATCATCTATTCTTGGTTCAGACTCACTGCCGAAAAAGAGACCTGACCCCTTTTGTTCTTCAAAATCTAAAGTTGCGAATGGAGGAGTTGCAGTGGGGCTTCCCCATCGCAACTCCTCTGTCTTAAAACAAGCTCATATCAATCAATGAGAAGTAAAAGAAAGAGTAAGAAAAAGGAACAGGGCCAGCACCAGCGGATTTACATCCGCCGCTCAATAAAAAAAGTGGGCTTAAGGGTAGTAAATAAAAGTGGTGGAGGTTAGAAACCCGAGCTAGCAAAGCGAAGGGCCCTTTTCCCGGAGGGAAGAGGGTTGGGAGTTGGGGGAAGAAAAAGGAAGAGAAAGAAAAAGGTAAACCCACCCAGCGCAGTGGGTGGGCTTAAGGGCAATTAGGGAGAAGAATGGCCCCCCGCTTTTCAGCGAGGGTGACAAAGGTGGTGGCGGATATTCAAGGCAACTGCTTAATGGTTGCCATGTTTGCCATCCATTTGAAATAACGGGTGCTTGGCATAGCCCTTGGCGAGAATGTACGCCAGCAAATCGATGATCTCATCCCGAGTCATTTTATCCAGCATCCCCTTGGGCATCAGGGAGACAGGCGACTTGGTT
>Ga0194055_10000757_pt1 | contig 26071 bp, 24 predicted proteins | sample SepL449m_MetaG_FD_155482 | JGI IMG/M metagenome (GOLD analysis project Ga0194055, IMG submission 155482) | Anoxic zone freshwater microbial communities from boreal shield lake in IISD Experimental Lakes Area, Ontario, Canada - Sep2016-L442-9m | ecosystem: Environmental > Aquatic > Freshwater >... | reverse complement strand
TCATCACCAAAATTCGCGCACCTTACGAAAGCAAGCTCAACGAAAAACTGGGCATCTCTGAAGGTTTGTTGTACCGCCGTGGCAACTTCAATGGCACTGGCGATCAATTGCTGATCGATGCCTTGATGGATGTTCAAGGCGCCGAGATTGCCTTCTCGCCTGGCTTCCGCTGGGGCACCACACTCTTGCCAGGTCAGGCCATTACCCGTGAATGGTTGCTGGACATGACGGCCACCACCTACTCCTATGCCACCGTCACAGAAATGACCGGCGAGACCATCAAAACGGTACTAGAAGACGTTTGCGACAACCTGTTCAACCCTGACCCCTACTACCAACAAGGTGGCGACATGGTGCGTGTGGGCGGCTTGCAATACCAATGCAACCCCACCGCAACCATGGGCAAACGCATTGAAGAAATGCGCTTGAATGGCAAGCTCATTGAAGCAGGCAAAAAATACAAAGTGGCTGGCTGGGCACCTGTGGCCGAAGAAGCTCGCTCGCAAGGCAACAAGCAAGTTTGGGAAGTGGTTGAGCAATGGCTCAAAACACAGCCCAATGGTCGAATCAAGCCACGCCAGTTAAACGCCCCCAAAATTACGGGTGGTTTACCCAACCCTGGCTACGTCGTCTAATTTAGAGCTTCCTTGATGCCTCAAGCTCAATTCAAACCGATGGTGCAAGCAACCCTCAATCGCCGCTCTTTTTAGGAGCTAGCGCAATTGGCTTGGGTGCAATTGGCATGTGACCTGAACTGCAGACTTTTGCCGCAGATGCACAAGACTTTGTGATGGGCCCTCCTGTCAAAGACATAACGCCCATGCAAGTGTCCAATCACGTTTGGATGATCTATGCACCCGATGGTTTTCCAACACAAGAGAACCGCGGCATGATGTCCAACGTCACCTTTGTTGTCACTACGGCAGGCGTAGTGATTTGGGATTCAGGAAGCTCTTTGCAAATTGGCCAAAACCATTGAGACCATCAAACGCATAGAAGGCAACACTTGGTGCACCTTGATGTAACGCTGGACAAATCAATCTACTGTCGGCACCAAAGCAGTGGCTCCTAACCGAGTTGTCACGCACGGCCAAAAATTAAAGTTTGGCAATCTCGACTTTGTCATGCACCATTAAGGGCGCGCTCACACCGATGCAGATTTGAGTGCGCAAGTGATTCAAGACAAAGTGACAAGCATTGGCGACATTGCCATGTCAAACAGAATTGTCAACATCGATGACGGCTCTTACGTGGGCACTTTTAAATACTACAAAGCGTTGGCAGAAAGTGCTGGCGAACAAATCTGGGTGCCAGGGCATGAACAACCTGCCAAAGATTTGCTTCAGACTTATGGCGAATTCACGGCTGGCATCTGGGAGCCATGTCTTCAAGCTGTTAAAGATGCTAAATCTGAAGCAGAAGCCAAGGCCATGGTCTTGAAAGACCCGCGCGTTCAAAAGCGTGCCAAAAATATGCAAGACTTTGACGGCAATATTGGGAAATATGTCAGCTTGGCTTACCTAGAAGCAGAAAAAGAAGCTTTTTAAACAGCCCCTTGCTTCTTGAACCAATTTAGCATTCTTTGCCAGCCATCGTCTGCTGCCGCTTTGCGATAGGTTGGTCGGTAATCGGCATGAAAAGCGTGCGGTGCATCTGGGTAAACCACAAATTCGCTTGACTTGGCAGCGCCGGGCCCTTGTGACAGTGCGGCTTTCATTTTTTCAACCGTGTCTAGGGGAATGCTAGTATCGTCTGCGCCATACAAGCCTAGCACAGGGGCTTTGAGTTGACTGGCCAACGCCAAGGGGTGAGCTGGCGTTTGCGCTGTTGTGTTGCCGGCCAAGCGGCCGTACCAAGCCACACCCGCCTTGAGTTGAGGTTGATGCGCTGCATAAAGCCAAGTGATGCGGCCGCCCCAGCAAAAGCCAGTAATTGCCAATTTTTGAGCATTGCCGCCGTTGCGAGAAGCCCAGGCCACGGTGGCGTCCAAATCGGCCATCACTTGTGCGTCAGGCACTTTAGCAATGATTTCTGATTGCAGTTTGGCCATCTCACCATATTCGCTGGGGTCACCTTGGCGCACAAAAAGTTCGGGTGCAATGGCCATGTAGCCCGCTTGTGCCAAGCGGTGAGTGATATCGGCGATGTATTCGTGCACACCCAAAATTTCCGAAATCACAAGCACCACAGGCAAATCAGATTTGCCTGCTGGCGCGCTGCGGTAGGCGGGCATCTTAAAGCCATTGACATCAATGGTGACTTCGCCAGCGACCAGACCTGCAACCGGTGTTTTGATGGCCGTTTGAGCGATGATGGGCATGGCTGCTGCTGCGTAGCCAACGCCAATGGCTGCTTTGAGTGCAAAGCGACGTGTGGTGCCATTGGCATCTGCATGGCCGCCCAGCAGCGCTTGAGTGTCATCAATGAGGTCTTTGTTCATGGTATGCCTAAGTCAATTTTGTGGGCGGATTGTAGGGTCGCATGCGCCTATTTGTCTATTTATCTACTGAGTTGGATGGCTATAGCCGTAGGCACGCATCACAGACTTTGCTTTGTCAGTTTTTAAGTAACGCATGAGTTCAATTGCTGCAGAATTTTTTTGCCCAGCCAAAAGCAAAATGGCATCTTGCTGAATCGGTGAATAAAGCTGAGGAGGTACGATCCAAGCAGATCCTTTTAGCAACTTGCCTTCCGAGAAAACTTGCGACATGGCGACAAAGCCAATTTGGGCATTTTCAGTTTCCACAAATTGATAGGCTTGGCTGATGTTTTCACTTTGCACAAACTTTGACTTGAGCTGTTCAGTTAAGCTCAAACTGTGAAGTGCCTCCATGGCCGCAACGCCATAAGGTGCTAATTTGGGATTGGCCAGGGCTAGCTTTTGAAAATGACCTGCTTTTAAGATCTCCCCTTCTTTATCGACCCGTCCAGCTTGTCGACTCCAAAGAACCAGTCTGCCTTGAGCATAAGTAAATCGAGTACCTGCAAGCCCCAGACCTTCTTTTTCTAATCGAGCGGGCGTTTCCTGATCCGCCGCAAGCAATAGGTGAAAAGGCCCACCATTTTTGATCTGCGCATAAAAGGCTCCCGTTGAGCCAAATGAAAGACGCACTTTGTGGCCAAACTCAGCTTCAAATTGCGCCACAATTTTTCGCATGGGCAAGCTGAAGTTGGAAGCTACAGCCACAGTGACTTCAGCTGCTTGAATGGAAATTAGCAGTGTAATTTGAAGAATGATAAATACAAGATTTCGGCGCATGGATTGGCCCTTACTTCTGAAGATCAGCATGCCTGTCTTGCCGTTCACGCAAATTATGTTGGCCTGAGCCCAGCCTATTGCCACCCAATGGCAAGTTTTCATGCGCAAGGCACTTAGGACGCCCTCTTGCGCCACTGGCTAAATAATCTTTCAACAAAGTCTTGCGAACCAGGGACTCATCAAGCAGTCGCGAGACAGTTAAATAAACAAACACCGCATCGACCAATGCCTCAGGGGTCAGACCATAAGTCTTTTGAGTTTGCTGCCAAAGATGATCTGTAAATGACATGAACGCCCAAAAAGGCGAATCATGCGGTGCATGGGCTTGCAAAATCAATGGCAGCGTTTGTTTAAAACGCCCTGAATTGGCAATCAAATCCCAATACTTTGCCAGCCTGGTAAAGCGCTCGAAGCTTTCCTTGTCAATGTCATTGTTTTCTCGAATGACATAAGGCGGCTGGCTGTCATACACCATGCCATGCGCCTGCGTGTGACGCGCCAATGGCGTTCCCCTCAAGCGCTTTAAGATACCCAATTGAATTTCTTGAGGCCCAATGCTGAGCAAGCGGTCAAAGCCTTCGGCAAAACTTTGAAGGGTTTCGCCTGGCAAGCCAAAAATTAAGTCTGTGTGCAAATGGGCATTGGACTCCGTTAGAAGCCACCTTAAATTGGCTTCTGTTTTGGCATTGTCTTGCCGCCTTGAGATTCGCTGCTGAACCTCTTCATTGAAGCTTTGTATGCCCACCTCAAACTGCAATACCCCAGGAGGAAATTGTGAAATCAATTCTTTCAAGCGATCTGGCAAGTGGTCTGGTATGACCTCAAAATGAACTAGCAAGCCCTGTGCAGAATCAAGTGTCAGCCGTTCAAGAAAAAACTGCAATATTTGAGCGGAAGCTTCTATTTTTAAATTGAAGGTGCGATCGACAAACTTGAAGTTTCGAGCACCTCGAGTGAACAGGACGTCCAATTCTTGCAGGAAAGGATTTAAATCGAATGCCCACGCTGTTTTGTCCAAGGAACTTAAACAAAACTCGCATTTAAAGGGGCATCCTCTAGACGCTTCTACATACAGCACTCTGTTGGCCAAATCAGCGTCTGAAAATTCGCGGTAGGGCAATTCAATGTCACTCAAGGGCGGCTGCTCGCCCTGAATGATCTTCATTAAAGGCTTGGGGCCCTTCAGCAAGGCAAGAGACAACTTGGGAAAACTGACATCACCCCAACCTGAAATGACATGGTCTGACAATTGCACAATGTCTTGAGATTCGGTCTCGTGGCTCACTTCGGGCCCGCCCAAGACGACAATGATACGAGGCCGCTGCGCTTTAAGGACTCTGACAAGTTCAGTGGTTTGAATCACATTCCAGATGTACACCCCAAATCCAATGATTTGAGGACGATCTGTCAATTCAGGCCCCAGTTGACTTAGCAGTTCATGCGCCATGTCCTGCGTAGGCCTAGCCAAGGTAAATTCAGTCAATGCTGTCAGATGCGCCAAATCATGGCCACCATGGCGCGCCATGTTAGCCATGAGGTAACGCAGTCCTAAAGAGGCGTGAATGTACTTCGCATTGAGCGTGCAAAGAATAATGGCTGGCGACTGCGTCTCTATTTGGGGCATGCCCACATTATCCAACGAGTCAAGTTGTCAAAGTGAGCTTAAGCTTCTGCTGAAAACAACTTCTTTTTTGACGAATTTTTCATGATTGTCTTCCACTGCACTCAATTCATACAAGTAGTTCACCATCATGGCACTGGACTGTGCAAGACCTTTTTTAGAAAGATCAGCGCCCCAATTGATATCGTGCAACTTTGCCCCATTGGCCAAATGAAACTTTGCCACAGAATCACCTGAACCCTTGTGTACAAATTGAGTGAGGTAAACAAAGCACAGATGCATGAGGGCTGATTTTTCTTCGGCTCTGGCTAAGGCAGGCGTCCAACCCTTGGTCAAGCGTTTTGACCACTCGCCTTCTTTCATCAAGACTTTCAGTGACTGTGCAATTTTGCCTTTTTTGTCCTCCAAGGCTTCCAATGCGTGTGACCCTGGCAAAGCATCCAACCATCTGTTAAATCCGGGTACAGGCGACAAGGTACAAAAGGTTTTAACACTTGGAATTTCTTGCAGTATTTTTTCGGCCACTCGCTTGATCAAAAAATTGCCAAGCGATACGCCACGCAGTCCGGGCTGGCAGTTACTGATGGAGTAAAAAATAGCGGTCTTGAATTTTTTGGAATCCAAAGACTCAGACTTCTTATCGAGCAGCGGTCCAACCTCTTTTGAAATGGTGGTGACCAAGGCCACCTCCACAAAAATCAAAGGCTCGCCAGGCAGCTGGGGATGAAAGAAGGCGTAACAGCGGCGGTCGGGCTGCAAGCGGCGCCTCAAATCGTCCCAACCATCGATGGCATGCACCGACTCATGCTGAATGATTTTTTCAAGCAAGAGTGCTGAGGATGACCACGTGATTTCGTGCAACTCCAAAAAGCCTGGATTGAACCAAGAATTCAACAAGTGCTGCATGTCTGCATCGACTGCTTTCAAACCGGCCTTGATTTTGGTGTGCTCTAACAAACGCTCCCTCATGCGAACAATGGTTTGTGTGCCATTGGGTGCGCGATTGATTCGGCGCAACAATTCTTGTCTGGCCGGCTCGACTATTTTAAAAAGTGCAACCAGACTTTCATCATCGTATTTGTCTGCGTAATGCTGTGCTGCCTGTAAAACTTCAATAGGGTCAGGACTGAATTTATGAGCTAAAAATTCAAAGAATTTCAGCTGGTCTGGCTTGTCAAGGAGTTTGAACTGTTCTACAAACTTAGCAGCAATGCTTTGTGCATTGGCTTCGCCCTTCTCTGAAAGCAAGCTCAGAGCAATTTTTTGGGCGGATTCAAGTGATTTGGCTTTAGTGAACCGTTCAAACATGCTGGACCTATTGTGTGCTTTTAGAAATGATACGGGTAAGATGTAACAGCGACAATCAACATATTGCCAGAAATTGTTGCCGCGCCACAAAGCTAGGGAAAACGCTCATTATTCTCTCAAGGTCATTCAAAAATGCACAACGACATCGCGCAGTTAAGGCACATATTGAAGTCTGCAAAAACCATTGCGGTTGTAGGTCTCTCGGCTCAGTGGAATCGGCCCAGTTATTTTGCGGCCAAGTACATGCAAGAGCATGGCTACAAAATCATTCCTGTGAATCCACGTTATGCAGGTTTGGGCCAGTTTCCGGCTGAAGACATACTTGGACAAAAGTGCTACGCAAGTCTGCTTGACATACCAGAACCCGTCCATTTGGTGGACATCTTTCGCAAATCAGAAGACGTCTTGCCCATAGCCCAAGAGGCCCTTCAAATTGGCGCTACCTGTTTATGGCAGCAACTTGGGGTAGAAAACAGTGAAGCCAGTGCGTTGTTTCTCAATCAAGGCAGGCATTCGGTCACCAACCGCTGCGTCAAAATTGAACATGCCCGCATTTTTGGCGGGCTGAACTGGGTCGGGGTCAACACTGGCATGATCTCCGCAAAACGTCTGATGGATTGAGCCCAAGCATGAGTGACCACAACTTTCGCCCTGAAACATTGGCCATTCACGCTGGTCAAATTCCAGATTTAGCCACTGGTGCACGCGCCCTGCCCATCTACCAAACCAGCAGCTTTGTTTTTGACAGCGCCGACCATGCAGCTTCTTTGTTCAACCTCCAAACATTTGGCAATGTTTATTCAAGGCTCAGCAACCCAACCGTTGCCGTACTTGAGGAGCGTGTTGCCGCACTAGAAGGCGGCAGAGCGGGCCTAGCCTCTGCCTCGGGCATGGCTGCCGAATCCATGGCGCTCATGACCATCTTGCAATCGGGCGACCATGTGGTTGCAGCCAGCGCCTTGTATGGAGGATCGGTCACTTTGCTGGCCGTCAACTTGGCCAAATTTGGCATCCAAACCACGTTTGTAGACGCAAGCAAGGCCGATGCCTTTGCGACCGCCATTCAACCCAACACCCGCGCGATCTATGCCGAAAGCTTGGGCAATCCCAGTATGTTGGTTCTAGACATTGCAGCCATAGCAGATGTGGCCCATGCCCATGGCTTGCCCCTGATCATTGACAACACAGTACCCAGTCCTTTTCTGTGCAATCCAATTGCCTTTGGCGCCGATGTGGTGGTCCATTCAGCCACCAAGTATTTGGCGGGTCATGGCACCACGTTAGGCGGCGTCATTGTAGAAAGCGGCAAGTTTCCTTGGGACAACGGCAAATTTCCGGGTATGACAGAGCCCTCGCCTGGCTATCACGGGGTGAAGTTTTACGAAACCTTTGGTGACTTTGGCTTCACCATGCGCTGTCGGATGGAGTGCCTTCGGGTCTATGGGGCATCGCTTAGCCCCATGAGTGCTTGGCAAATTTTGCAGGGCGTTGAAACCCTTCCCTTGCGCATGGAAAGACACTGCAGCAATGCCTTGGCAGTCGCCCAATTCTTGCAAAATGATCCGCGTGTTGCTTGGGTCAATTACCCAGGCTTGTCAGATCACCCTCAACATGAACTGGTCAACAAACAAATGCGTGGCGCGTCAGGCCTATTGGCTTTTGGTGTCAATGGTGGTTTAGCTCAAGGAGTGAAGTTCATTGAAGCCGCCCGTTTCATGAGCCACCTGGTCAATATTGGCGATACACGCACACTCATTAGCCACCCTGCTAGCACCACCCACCGCCAACTCAATGAGGAACAACAATTGGCAGCCGGTGTGGGCCCCGATATGGTTCGAATTTCGGTAGGCTTAGAGCACATCGATGATATTTTGTGGGACATTGACCAAGCCTTGAATGTAGCCAGCCAAACAACCGTTCATGGAATTTCAAAATGAGCAACATCTTTGAGCAAGACCTAAATCCCAATTCAGCCAATTTCACAGCGCTTTCGCCAGTCAGTTTTGTGGAACGAAGTGCCGAGATTTTTGGCGATTTAAGTTCGGTTGTTCATGGACGCAGAAAATACACTTGGGCTCAAACGCGAGACAGATCTGCACGGCTTGCAGCCGCGCTTCAATCACTGGGTGTGGGACGCGGCACCACGGTTAGCGCTATGTTGCCCAACACCCCAGAGATGGTGGAAGTTCACTATGCCGTGCCTGCCCTCAATGCTGTGCTCAACCCACTCAACACCAGGCTTGATGCCGCCCTGATTGCCTGGCAGCTCAATCATTGCGAATGCACAGTGCTCATCACAGACCGAGAGTTTGCGCCGGTCATAGCCAAAGCCTTGGACATTTTGAAAACTCAATTTGACAGAGCCATTGTTGTGATCGATGTTTGCGATTCTGAATACACAGGCGCCGGCGAGCAGTTGGGACAATTTGAATACGAAGCATGGATTTCTTCGCATGAACCGCTCAAAAAGTTAGACGGCCCGCAAAACGAGTGGGATGCCATTGCAGTCAGCTACACCAGCGGCACCACAGGCGACCCCAAAGGCGTTGTAACGCACCACCGAGGCGCATACCTGAATGCCGTAAGCAATGTGGCCACATGGACCATGCCGCACTTTCCCATCTATTTGTGGACCTTGCCCATGTTCCATTGCAACGGCTGGTGCTTTCCTTGGACTGTGGCCATGCTGGCCGGCACCCACGTGTGTTTGCGGCGCGTAGAAGCCCAGCCCATCCTAGATGCCATGCGACAGCACAAGGTCAATCACTACTGCGCTGCCCCCATTGTTCACAGCCTGATCTACAACGCCCCTGAAAGCATGCGTGCGGGCATTGACCAGCAAGTTCGCGGCATGGTGGCAGGCGCTGCGCCACCCGCCGCCATGATTGAAGGCATGGCCAAAATTGGTTTTGACATCACGCACGTTTATGGCCTGACAGAAGTCTATGGACCCGCCAGCGTGGCAGTCAAACGCGAGTCTTGGGCCCATGAAAGTCTGTCAGAACAAACCCGCTTGAATGGGAGACAAGGTGTGCGGTATGTGCTTCAAGAAGGCATGACGGTCATGGACCCTGAAACCATGGCGGAATGCCCTGCCGATGGCGTCAGCATGGGCGAGATCATGTTCAAAGGCAACATTGTGATGAAGGGCTATTTGAAAAACCCACGAGCTACCCAAGAAGCTTTTGCAGGGGGCTGGTTTCACACAGGTGACCTGGCCGTGATGGAACCCGATCGCTATGTGAAAATTAAAGATCGCAGCAAAGACATCATCATCTCTGGCGGAGAAAACATCAGTTCTCTCGAAGTAGAAGACGCGCTCTACCGCCACCCCTCTGTGTTGGCATGCGCTGTGGTTGCCAAACCAGACCCCAAATGGGGGGAGTCACCCTTGGCATTTGTAGAGGTCAAATCTGGCACCACCGTGTCTAAAACCGACTTGATAGCGCATTGCAAAAAATTATTAGCCAGCTACAAAGTACCCAAAGAAATTCGCTTTGAGGAAATTCCAAAAACCTCTACAGGCAAAATACAAAAATTCCAATTACGCGAACGCGCCAAAAATACCAACTGAATTAAAAGGTAACCGCTATGACACACACAGACGCTCCCTTGGTTCTTCGGCACGACGACGATCGCGGCGTGTGCACCCTCACCTTGAATCGGCCAGCCGCTTTCAACGCATTGAGCGAAGAGATGCTCACAGCCTTGCAAAGTGAGCTCGACAATTTGTCCAAAAGCCAGAAGCTGCGGGTTCTCGTCATTGCAGCTGCTGGCAAAGCCTTTTGCTCGGGGCATGACCTTCGGCAAATGCGCGCAGAGCCTTCTATGGATTACTACCAAAAGCTCTTTTCGCAATGCGGAGAAATGATGCTCAGCATTCAAAGATTACAAGTTCCCGTTATTGCCAAGGTGCAAGGCATTGCCACTGCTGCTGGCTGCCAACTGGTTGCGCAGTGCGATTTGTCTGTGGCTTCTTCAGAGGCTAAATTTGCGGTGAGCGGTGTCAATTTAGGTTTATTTTGCGCCACACCCAGCGTGGCTTTGTCACGAAATTTATCGCGCAAAGCCGCTTTTGAAATGTTGGTCACTGGCGATTTTTTAAGCGCCCAAGATGCCTTGAAGCAAGGCTTGATCAATCAAATTGCCGAAGCTCATGAGCTCGACGCCTGCCTTGAGAGCTTGGTCGCCAAAATTCTTTCAAAACCTCAAGTTGCATTGGCCATGGGCAAAGAGTTGTTTTACATGCAGCTAGAAACCGGCATAGAGAAAGCCTACGAATATGCGTCTCAAACCATGGCGTGCAACATGATGGACAACTCGGCGCTTGAGGGGGTGCAGGCCTTCATAGAAAAACGAAAACCCAATTGGTCTAAAACTTAGAAGTACAAGCCTTAACCCTTGGCTGCCAAATCTAAAAAGACTCGTCCGCTCTCAATTTTGACGGACCATGTTTTGGCAGGTTCAGTTGCAGGGCCGCATGCAATGGAACCATCTCGCAGATCAAACTGGGCTTGATGGAAGGGGCACTCTACAAAGTTGCCCTCGACAAATCCTTCGCAGAGTCTGGCATTGCCATGGCTGCATTCATTGTTAATTGCAAACACGCCATCATCCACCTTGAAAATAGCAATGTCGTAATTCAGCGGTGTCACAGCGATGCCTGCACCTTCAAACAAATCAGCCTCAGCGGCTACATCAATCCAGTTGCTCATGATTAAATGGGGTAAATGATGGAGTTGGGAATCATCTCACTGTCATAGACGCACAGGCGCTCTTCAAATTTAAAGCCCTCTGGCGTTTGAACAATGATGTCAAGGTAGCGCCCCACATTGAAAACAGTCGACTCTTTGTCGAGCTTGGTGCGAAAAACTGCGTAATTGGCTTCACTGAAAATGCGGCCTTGCTCTACTTTGCGCACGACAGGTGCGCCCACCACATGTCGCTGGTAATAGGGGTCATGGAACAAGGTTTCAGAAATGCCATAGACCCGGTCTTTCAGCATGCCTTTGCTTGTGAGCGACAAAGTGGCCAGAGGGAAACCCCGCTCGTGGTTCTCGCGAGGCTGAAGTTTATAGACACACTTTTCAGTGAAAAATTCTGGCCACAAATCCCATTTACCACTGTCGACTGCGATGGCGTAATCGGCATAGAGTTGTTGAATGCCAAACCAAGTTTGCATGTCCACCATGATCAGTTCTCCATCACTTTGCGCCAGTATTCATACATGCCGCGAATGAGTGTTTCTGTCACCATGTGGTCCGTTTCTTCAACATCGCGCCCACCTAACTCGGCCAAGGTGCGGTGCAGAGGCTTGCTTTCAAAGGCTTGTTGAGAAAACTCAATCACTTCACCATCATCGGCTGAAACAAAACCTGCAGGACCAAACAAATTGGCTTGTCGCAGGCGGCGCTCTGTCATCTCATCCGTGTCGTCTTCAAAGCCAAAGTGCGTCCAGACAAAATCGAATGCGCCATGCCCATCGGGCTGAATGTGCCTGGTAGAAACACTGTTCACTTGCTGCTGAAAAATAACACTGGGAAACAAAGTCATCATGACCGCGGTTGGCCCACCCCACCAAGGTTCTGGCACGATGTCTAAGAAGCTAGGGTCGTGCAATTGCATGCTGGCTTTGAAGCTGCTCACTTGCGTCACATCGGATGCTTGGCCTGTGGCCTGACCTGCAGAGCCGCGTGTCGAAATCATGGCCGCATGACGATGATGGTCATCCATGCGCAGCTCGCTTTGATTGTCAGCACGCCAAAGCCCAAAGGTGACAAACCAAGTGTGCAACAAACCGGGATGGTAAGGGTCTTTGATGTTCTCTTGCATGAGCTTCCAGTTACCTGGAATGCGCTGCCTGTTGTAGCCCAAAATTTTGAGTTGCCGGCCATTGAACAAACGATCGAAGTACTGAAGGATGGTGGGCCCCATGTAATCTTCCAATGACTCAACGCCATGGTCAAAGGAGGCAAACACCACGCCACCACGCGCGGCCACTCTCAAGGCATTTAGACCGTGATCTTTGGGATCAAAATCTGCCGGCATGCCGCCATTGACTTTGCCTTCTTGGCGAACGCCGCGCCGAAATGGCACACCCTGTAATTTGCCATCCAAGGCATAACTCCACTGGTGGTAAGGGCAGACGAGTTCTTTTTTATTGCCGTGTCGCTCGCGACAAAAGGCCATGCCTCGATGCGCGCACACATTTTCAACCACATGAATTCGACCGTCTTGGCTGCGCGTCATGATCACAGAACGCTCGCCAATGGCTGTACGTTTGAAATCGCCCGTGTTGGGAATTTCCGCTTCTAAGCCGACATAACTCCAATGCGCTCTGTAAAAGAAGCGCTCAAGTTCTTTGGCGTGCGTATCGGCTTGGGTATAAACAGCAAAAGGAATGCGACTGGTCCCACTGGTTTCCCAATGAATGGCTTGCTCTTTCATGGGTTCATGGCTCCGCTTCGTTTCATTCTTCCAATCATGCCATGCTGATTGAGCTTCTTTAAGACCGCCACGACAAACTTCAAGGGCTTGGTTGAAAGCTGATTTTCTAATTCAGCATCTATCAATTTCGCATTGCGAAATTTGATCTCATTTTTTATCACGACAGCCCCTATCAGCGGGCTGTCAGGGGCTACTTTTAAGATCTAATACTGGCTGCACCAATCTCTTGCAGTAATAAAAACGAGGACGCTCATGGCCAACCAAAAATCCAAGATTATTTACACCCTGACAGACGAGGCGCCATTGCTGGCAACTGCAGCCTTTTTGCCAGTCATTCAAGCCTTCACTCAGCCAGCTGACATCGAAGTTGAAACCAGCGACATCTCTGTAGCAGGTCGCGTGTTGGGTGAGTTTCCAGACTTCCTCACGCCTCAGCAAAAAGTGCCAGACAACTTGGCAGATTTGGGCAAGAGAACGCTCCTACCCGAAACCAACATCATCAAATTGCCCAACATCAGCGCGTCTGTACACCAGTTGGCTAGCGTGATCAAAGAGCTCCAATCTAAAGGATTTCATGTTCCTGATTACCCTGAAGATCCAAAAACAGATGCTGACAAAGCTATTCAAGCACGCTACTCAAAATGCTTAGGCAGTGCGGTCAATCCCGTTTTGCGTGAAGGCAACTCAGACCGTCGCGCCCCACTGGCTGTGAAGAACTTCGCCAGAAAAAATCCTCACAGCATGGGTGAATGGAGCATGGCTTCTCGCTCGCACGTTGCACACATGAAGCACGGTGACTTCTACCACGGCGAAAAATCATTGACCCTGGACAAAGCACGCGATGTCCGCATGGAGCTCATCACCAAGTCAGGCAAAACGGTGGTCTTGAAAGCCAAGGTCTCTTTGCTGGCTAGCGAGATCATTGACAGCATGTACATGAGCAAAAAAGCGCTGTGCGAGTTTTATGAAGAGCAGATGGAAGATGCGCGCAAATCCGGTGTGATGTTCTCCTTGCACGTCAAGGCAACCATGATGAAAGTGTCACACCCCATCGTGTTTGGACACGCTGTCAGAATCTTCTACAAAGAAGCCTTTGAAAAGCATGGTAAGTTGTTTGATGAGTTGGGTATCAATGTCAACAACGGTATGGTCGATCTTGAAGAAAAGATAGAAACATTGCCCCATTCTTTGCATGACGAAGTCATTCGCGATCTGCACGCTTGCCACGAGCACCGTCCCGACTTGGCCATGGTCGATTCAGCCAAAGGCATTACCAACTTGCATGCGCCCAACGATGTGATTGTGGACGCTTCCATGCCCGCCATGATTCGCATTGGCGGCAAGATGTGGGGTGCTGACGGCAAACCCAAAGACACCAAGGCAGTTATTCCCGAGTCCACATTTGCCCGCATTTACCAAGAGGTCATCAATTTCTGCAAAACCAACGGCAACTTTGATCCCCGCACCATGGGCACTGTACCCAACGTTGGCCTGATGGCGCAACAAGCTGAGGAATACGGTTCACACGACAAGACATTTGAAATTGCAGAAGATGGCATTGCCAACATTGTGGACATCGCTACAGGCGAAGTCTTGTTGTCACAAAACGTTGAAACGGGAGACATTTGGCGCATGTGCCAAGTGAAAGATGCCCCCATCCGCGATTGGGTCAAATTGGCAGTCACTCGCGCTCGCAACTCAGGTACGCCGGCTTTGTTCTGGCTTGATCCTTATCGCTCTCACGAAGCGGAAATGATCAAGAAAGTGGAAACCTATTTGAAAGACCATGACACCAAGGGCCTGGACATTCAAATCATGTCTCAAGTTCGGGCCATGCGCTACACGCTTGAGCGCGTGATCCGCGGCCTTGACACCATCTCTGTCACTGGCAATATCTTGCGCGACTACCTCACCGACTTGTTCCCGATCATGGAACTAGGCACCAGCGCCAAAATGCTGTCCATCGTGCCACTGATGGCTGGCGGCGGCATGTACGAAACAGGTGCAGGTGGTTCAGCACCTAAGCACGTGAAGCAGTTGGTAGAAGAGAACCACCTGCGTTGGGACTCATTGGGTGAATTCTTGGCCTTGGCAGCTTCTTTGGAAGATTTGGGAATTAAAACTGGCAATCAGAAAGCCAAAGTCTTAGCCAAAGCGCTAGATGCTGCCACTGGGTCCTTGTTGGCCAACAACAAAAATCCATCGACTAAAACTGGTGAATTGGACAACCGTGGCAGCCAGTTCTACTTGGCCATGTACTGGGCACAAGAACTGGCAGCTCAAACAGAAGACAAAGATTTACAAGCCAAGTTTTCAACTTTGGCCAAATCTTTGACTGAAAATGAAAAGAAAATTGTGGACGAATTGAAGGCCGTTCAGGGCAAACCTGTGGAAATTGGTGGTTATTACAAACCCTCAGCTGAGTTGCTGCAAAAGGTCATGTGCCCAAGCAGCACGTTCAATGCCGTTTTAAAAGCTGCGCATGCTTCATGAAGTCACTCACACCTGCTCTTGTAGCGGGTGCTGTATCCCAAAACCACATCACTGACATGGTGCGGTTTTTTTACGATTCAAACAAATCCGTTTGATTTACGCTGGCAGCAGTTGCCCGTACTGCTGGCTTCTTAGTCTTTTTAATTTGGGCCGCTGCTTTGAGAGGCGACAGCTCCAAAATGGCAGGTGTTTTCTTTTCATCGGAAGCAGCACCCGTGCTTTGAGCCACTGGATTTTTGCACGTTAACTCTGCTGGCCAACGCTTCAATCGCTTTAATTCCCCACGATTCATACAGCGGTAAAGCGCCAGCAATTCCGCAGACGACTCAGACTCAAGCGCAACATATTGTTTGCCTAAGTAGTTGATCTCTCTTGGGCGGATGGACAAAGACCCCTCACTGGTTTTGAGATCCGTTCTAGTAAAGGCCGTAATGGCTCGCAATGTGATTTTGTTCATTTCAAGTCTAGTTTACCAACTTATGGTTGTAAATCCAATAGTTAAATAACCATTAGTTTGCAAACAATAGAGCAACAAACAAATTGTTTAAAAACATAGGTTTAGCCACTGATTGCATCCCAGATCAGTTTCAAAGAGACCAGAAAGAGCCCCGCTTGAACCAATTTGAAAAACCAAGCGTCTGCAATTCGCTTGGTGAGATAGGCGCCTAAAAAAGTGCCAAGAAAAGCAAAAGGCACCAAGACAATCGCACTCATCAAATCATCCAAACTGTAAGGGCTGAGATTTTGATAAGGGCCAATTTTGGCCACATTGATGATGGCAAACAAAATGGTGGCAGTCCCTGCAAACTCAGCCTTAGGTAACTTCTGGGGCAATATAAAAACCTGAAAGGGAGGGCCTCCCGCATGGGCAATGAAACTGGTAAAGCCAGAAACAGCTCCCCAAAAAGCACCTTTGGGAGCCGATACAGGCAAGGCGCTATCAACCTGCCCTCGCTTGTACCAAGTCTGCAAACAAAAACTCACCCCTACCAATCCGATGATGAGTTTGATGGTCAGGTCTGAAATCATCGATGCCGTGAACCACCCAATCAAGACACCTAGCATACTGGCCGGCACTAAGATTTTCAAATTGATGAGACTGAAATTCCTTCGGTAAAGCCACACGCCTACGACATCAGAAATGATGTAGAGAGGCAACAAAAGAACGACGGCCTTCAAGGGTGACATCACCAAGGAAAGCAAGGGCACTGACATCATGCCCACCAAGGGCAAGCCGCCCTTGGACATGCCAATGAGCACGGCAGCACAACTGGCAATCACCAAATATTGACTAATTTCCATTTCAACCTTGATTCAAAATACGCTCAAGCGTTTCTTATTTATTCAAAGTGCTTGGGGTACTTCAAGATACGCCAGCAACTGTAGGTCGCCAAGCCAGAAACGCCCATCATGATCCAGATCACGAGCGAATAACTTTGAGTCATGTCAAAAACCTGACCCGCCAAAACGGGGCCCAGCAAGTTACCCAAGGCCGCGCCGGTGTAAAGCGTTCCGATGATGGCAGAAACAGCCCTGCCTCCAAACAGGTCCATGCAGATGGCAGGCAGCAAGGAAACAATGCTGCCGTAACTGAGCCCAAACCAGATTGCAAACAAAGCAAACATCAAACGGTCTTGTGCACCAGCCCAAACCAAATACGACAACCCCATGAGGCATTGCATCAGCATGAGGGTTTTGATGCGCCCTATGCGATCGGCCAGCCAACCAATTGCAAATCGACCCACCAAACTGCCAATGCCAATCAACCCAACCAGTCCCACAGCTTGAGCATCCGGCACGCCTGCATCTCTGGCTGCCGCTGAAATGTGCGCAAAGGGAACAAACATGACTGGCGCACCCAACAAGGTGCCCATGTAGAGCCATTTAAATGAGGGCGTTTTCAAAGCTGTTGCAAGCGATAAACCAGGCAGTTGACCACTCGTGTTGCCGTTCAGATTGGGAGCGCGCATTAACAAATATCCTGCACTCAATCCAAACACGAGTACGCCTGCTGACATCATTTGAAGCGCGTCCCGCCAATTGACCTCGGTCAGTAAATAGCTCACGACCACAGGCAAAATGAGTGTGCCGGCACCGACGCCTGAGCTGGCAATGCCAGAAGCTAATCCGCGGCGCTTGTTAAACCAAGGCTGAACTGAGGCGATGGAAGGGGTATAGACAAAGGCAATGCCCAACCCAACCAAAAGCCCGTAGCTGAGATAGACGGTGGTCAAACTTTGCGCCAAGCTGGTCAAAAACAAGCCCAGGGCGATGAAAACCATACCGGTCATGCTAACCAGGCGAGGCCCCCACCGATCGGCTAACATGCCGCCACCGGCACCTAATACGAAGTAAACAAGCCCGCAAAGACCAAAGATCCAAGAGACATCAGCCCGCTGTGCAGAAAATTCCTTGGCAAAATTTTCAAAAAATGCTGCAAATGAGTAGGACACGCCAAAAATAACTGCCAGGCAGACAAAAGTCGCCCAGACAACCACCCATGCTCTGCGGGATTCCATTCGACATTAACCCCGATTGGCCAATTCGTCAGGGCTGATCTGCATTTTGTTTGGCATGAGACGTCTCCCTGAAGACTGCTTGGTTGAGAAGTAGTTTAGTGTTTTTTTTTAAAAGCCCCTGAATTTTTCTCAACCGCTTCGATCAGAAACCTGAAACTCAATTTATGCTCTACTGTCGTTATCAATGAAAGTACAAAGCATGAGTTCACCCATCACACCAAGGCTGCCGGGCATTCGATTTGTGCACTCACCAGGGCCAACCCATGTCCCCGATGAAGTCATGCACGCCATGCAAAGGCCCATGACTGACTTATCAGACCCCCGCGTGGGCGCCCTCATTGCGGCTTGCGAAAAAGGCATGAAAGAGTTGCTCCACTCCCCCGCCTGTGATGTTTTCTTTTATGCAAGCAATGGCCATGGCGTTTGGGAAGCCGCATCAGCCAATTTGGGCTCTGACCAACACAGCTTGTTGATTGCAGGCTCCGGCCACTTCTCTGACCAATGGGCCATTCAAACTACCGGCTTAGGCCTGTCTGTCACCAGAACACCGCATACAGAAGGTCAGCAAATTGATGTGGCCGCCATTGAAGCTGCACTTCGCGCAGACACAGCGCACAAAATTTCAGCGGTCATGGTGGTACATACAGACACAGCAAGCGGCATCACGAGTGATCTCCATGCCATTCGCGCCGCCATGAACCGCACGGGACATCCTGCGCTGTACGTGGTCGATGTCGTGGCTTCCTTAGGCGCCGCACCCTTTGACATGGATGCACTGGGTGCTGATGTGTGTCTTGGCAGCTCTCAAAAAGGCTTGATGATGCCGCCCGGCTTAGGCTTTGTGGCAGTCAACGCCAAAGCATTTGCTTGGTCTGAGGCACACGCCAAACCTCGCTACTACTGGGGCTGGTTAGAACGAAAAACCGACAACCAATCGGCCAAATTTTGTGGCACACCACCTTTGGCACACCTTGCAGGTTTAGAGGTTTCCTTGGGCTTGCTCCAAGAAGAGGGGCTGGCCGCCGTGCACGCTCGTCACCATCGATTGGGAGCAGCCGTCAGAGCAGCCGTCAATTGCTGGTCTACCGCTGGCGCGATCAAACTGCACTGCAAAGATCCAAAAGGATTCTCATCTTCGGTCACAGCCATTGAAGTTGCGCCAGGCATTGACCCAGAAGCCATGCGAACTGTGGCACGCGAAAAATTTCAAGTGGCTATTGCGGGTGGTTTAGGTCCATTGGCTGGCCGTGTCTTTCGAATTGGTCATTTGGGTGACATGAACGAACCCATGATTTTGGGTGCGCTAGCGGGCATCGAAGCCGCCATGACGGTTCAAAAAATTCCCTATGGCCCCAATGGCATGGCTACGGCCATTGCCTATTTGGCACAACACACGCCCTGAGAAGCTCACGCGTCCTGAGGGGGTATTTCTAGGGCCTCATACAAAGGCAAGATTTCAGCGCGAATTTGTTTGAAGTGGTAAGCGTAAACAAGTGCCGCGCTGAAACCCGCTGCGCCAAAAATGGCCATGGCATGGGGGCTTCCAATGTGATCTGCAAGCCAGCCAGAACACAGCGATCCCACAGGTGACATGCCTAAGAAAGACATCACATACAAGGCCGCCACTCGCCCCCGCAATTCATCTGGCACGATGCTTTGAAGCACTGTATTGGTCGAAGCTGCCGTCAGCATCATGCTCAAAGATGAAACAAACAACATGGGTAAGGCCAGTTGCAAACTCTCAGAGAAAGAGAAGGCCATCAAACTGAGCCCTGAGACACCGGCACTCCAACCAATCACTTTGAACAAGCCTCGAATATTGGTTCGTGTTGCCAAGTAAATCATGCCGCACACCGCGCCCATCCCAGCGGAGCTGTAAAGCAGGCCCAGAGTTCTAGAATCGCCATGAAATCTTTCGCTGGCAAACCAAGGCATGAGCGAGCCATAAGACTGCAAACAAAAACTGCTCACAGCCAGAAGGACCAACGCGCATCGGCTTGGGAAGAAGCCATAGGCGTATTCAATCCCCATCATGAGTTGCTTCAAGATACTCGAAGGACCATGTCTCGCAACATGTGTGGCAATGCTGGTGGCACGCAGTGCTGACAGCACCGCAAAGCGCATGACGCAATTTACGGCAAAACTCCAGACCTCGCCAAATGTGGCCGTTACCACGCCGCCCAACATGGGGCCAATGAACCTGGCGCCATTCATCACCGTTGAATTGAGTGCAATGGCATTGGTCAATTCTTGCCGATCGGGCAAGAGTTTAGAAATGAGGGCTTGCCTGGCTGGCGCGTCAAAGGCATTGCCTAAACCCAGCACCGCATTGCCCAAGACCACATGCCAGGCTTCGATATGCCCACTGACCATGAGTGACAACATGACCAAGGATTGCAGCATGGCCAAGGTGTTGGTGGCAAACAAAACGCGCCGAACATCCAGGCGGTCAAGCCAGACCCCAGCAAATGGGGTGATGACCAACATGGGAATCTGCAAACTGAAGGCCGCCAAACCCAACATCAAAGTGGAGCCAGAAAGTCTGTAGACCAGCCAACTGGTGGCAATCAATTGCACCCAGTTGCCAATTTGGGAGGTGCCCTGCCCCACAATGAACAATCGAAAGTTCCGGTGCTGAAGCGCACGCAGACTGTTCGGTAGTTTCATAGTCTCGAAGCGAACTTGACTTTTTTCAAATGGCGCTTAGAGGTGGTTGCCACTGCCGCCCTTTAAGTGGGCATTCATCTGCGCTTCGTTGGGCAAGAACAAAACGATGATGGCTCCCAAGGCCGCCACGCCGGTCAGCGCCACCATGAGTTGCGTAAAACCCGCTACCTTCACCACAGGCCCTAGCAAGTAAACCGCAATCGAACTGAACCCAAACGAAATGGCGATGCGCGTACCGCTGACACGTGAGCGCATGGCATCGTCAATGTATCGAACTACCATGGTGTCGCTGAATGGAATGGCACCAAAAACCATCACCATGTAAGCGATGGCGGCCACATACCAAACCCATCCAGAGGTTTGCGAGGCCGCACCAAAAGCCACAATTTGAAGAACCAGGACACCCAAGAAAAGCGGCTTCATGGGAAACCGATCGAGCAAACGACCCACCACCAGTTGCGCCAACGAGGCTACCGCATAAACGGCAGCCAACAGCATGCCCAAACGTGAAGGGTCGTTCACCAAGCCATCTAAGCGCTCGGCCAGCAACTGCGCATTGCCGTTGGTGGTGATGTTGAACAACACGCTGGTGGTGGTGGCCGTTGCAACCATCACCGCGAAAGTTCGCCATGCCACATGCTTGGGCAATTGGACTGAATTGGATTTCTTTTTAGCGGGCGCATTGGACTCATGTGGCGCAGCCCAAGCAAATGCAAAACCGCAAGCGATAGAGACCAAGCCGGGCACGATGAAAGCCACTCGCCAGCCCTGCCATGCCACCAAAAATCCCGTTGAAAGGGCTGCCAAGGCAATGCCCAAATTGCCCGCGAGACCGTTGATCCCAATGGTGAAGCCTGGTCGAACTGCTTTTTGAACCAACATGGGAATACCCACAGGATGGTAAATGGCGGAAAAAACGCCTAGGACAGTGAGCGCAATGCCCATTTGGAGAGGGGTTTGAGTGAGTGAGACACCAATGGCCGAGAGACCCATGCCGAAAAAAAACACCAGCATCATTTGTCTGCGTCCCCACAGATCCCCCATGCGCCCCGCAGGGATTGAGGCAAAACCAAACATCATGAAGGCGCCCACTGTGTAGGGCATCATGTCCTCCCAACCGGCGACCCCAAAATCTTGGGCAATGGCGCTCACGGCAGTGGCAAAAATCAATAAAAAAAGATGGTCAAGCGCGTGGCCCAAATTCAGCAGCAAAGAAGGAAGGAATGGCATGCAAACTCGATTCAAGGATTGATATATCCGAAGGGGGATCCGAAAACACCCATTTGTTGCTCATTAAACCGCGAAATTGAAGTCATTTGTTGTGAACTTCACTCACAGAATCAAGGGAATATCCTGTGCTCAAAATCCAAAAATTCAAATAGGCTTATGGCTCAATTTCGAACCTGAGGAGTTTTACATGGCATCTTTCAAGTTACACCCGTCATTTTCGTGGTTTTCTGCTCTGACTTTTTCAGTGAGCATGGCCAGTGCATTGCTGTCTGCCCCCGCCGCATTGGCGCAAGCATTTCCCAACAAAGCCATTCGACTGGTCTGCCCCTTCCCTCCTGGTGGCGCCGTTGACATTGCCTCCCGTGCCATTGCCCTAGAGTTGTCCAAAAATTTAGGGCAGCCCGTCACAGTCGACAACAAACCTGGTGCAGGTGGCAACATTGGCGGGACGGATGTTGTCCGTTCCAACCCAGATGGCTACACCTTGTTCATGACCACCAGCGGCATTCAAGCCATCAACCCTGCCCTTTATGCCAAGATGCCTTTTGATCCCAACAAAGATCTCATGCCCGTCACGGCCCTTGTTTCTCTGAACAATGTTTTGGTGCTTCACCCATCTGTGAAAGCCAACTCTGTCGCAGAAGTGATCGCACTGGCCAAATCTCAACCGGGTGTCATCAATTACGCTTCCAGCGGCAGTGGCACCAGCATTCACATGTCGGGCGAAATGTTCAGGTCACTGACCAATGTGTCCATGACCCACATTCCCTACAAAGGCAGTGCACCTGCTTTAAATGACCTGTTGGGCGGTCAAGTCATGATGATGTTTGACAACATCCCCTCTGCCATTCCGCACATTAAATCTGGCAAGCTCAAAGCGCTGGCCACGACAGGCGCCAAACGCGACCCCCTGCTGCCCGACTTGCCCACCGTTGCTGAAGCTGGCGTGCCAGGCTATGAATCGGGTGTCTGGTTTGGTCTGGCCGTTGCAGCCAACACTCCTCGCGACATTGTCATGAAACTCAATGCAGAAGCCGTGAAAGGCACTAAATCGCCAGAGTTCATCAAGCGCATGACCGACTTGGGATACATCATCATGGGTACCAGCCCTGAAACCATGGCTGAAATGAACAAAGCAGAAGTTCAGCGGTGGGGCCCTATCGTCAGAGCTTCTGGCGCCAAAGCCGACTAAGGCTCGGCACGGCAATGGACTAAGAACTTTGCCGTGATTTGATTTCACCCCCCTCAACATGCCCGACACTCTTCCTCTTCGAATCATCGTCATGGGTGTTTCTGGTTCCGGCAAGTCCACGTTGGCCGAAGGCGTTTCCAAAGCGCTTTGCTTGCGCATGAAAGATGGTGATGAACTTCATCTACCAGAGAGTGTTGCAAAAATGAGCGCAGGGATTGCCCTTGAAGATGCAGATCGCTGGCCATGGCTAGATCGAATTGCGCACTATTTGGCCAACAAGCAGCCCAACACTGCGGGTCAATTAGGTGGCGTCGTCGCTTGCTCTGCACTCAAGAAAATCTACCGTGATCGCATACGCCATGCAGCTAGCCCTGTGGTGTTTCTTTTTTTAAATGGCAAGCCCGAGCTCATTCGAGAACGCATGCAGCAGCGAAAAGGTCATTACATGCACGCAGGTTTGTTGGACAGTCAATTGCAAACGCTTGAAAAACCGAGTCAAGACGAAAGCGATGTGATTGAACTCGACATTCATCATTCTGTTGAGGACCTACTTCACAAGGCCCTTGAACGGCTCAAAGACTATTGGCACGTTGATCAAAACTTGCCGACTCCTTCACTTCATACACACTAGGACATTCATGTTCATTCGATGCGCATTTTTTCAAGGCAATGTCAAACCTGGCATGGAAGAAGCTTTTAACAACTACATCCGCAAGGAACTAGTGCCTTTATGGACTCGCTTTCCTGGCGCCCAAGAGGTGCGCGTTTTAAGACAAGTTGAAAGTGATGTGGCCGATCCTCACTTTGGCATGGTGCTCTCTGTGCGCTACCCCACTCGTGAATCGATTGAGATCGCATTGGCATCTGAAGTGCGTCTCAAAAGCCGCGAGGTATCTAAGGACCTCATTGCCATGTTCGATGGCACCGTTTTTCACACCGTTTTCAGCGCTGACGAATACGCGCTGCCTACCGATTAATTTTTTCAACCACGTTAAAACCACAGGAGACTCCACCATGAAAATTTCTCGCATTCTCGTTGCTTGCTTGATCGCAAGCATGGGCTCTGCAGCTTTTGCAGCCAAGTTCAACCTCAAAATGGGGCACGCTGTCAACACCACAGACGGCCAACACGCCGCAGCTTTGAAGTTGGCTGAACTGGTCAAACAACGCACCAATGGTGATGTTGAAATTACAGTTTTCCCAGCCAACCAGTTGGGCAACGATGCTGCCATGATCAACGGCGTGCGCGGTGGCACCATTGACATCGTTTCAAGCGGTGCTTCCAACTACAACGGCATTGTGCCCAACACGGCCGCCATGGAATTGCCTTTTGTGTTCCGCAATGCGCAGCATGCTTACCATGTGCTTGATGGCACGGTTGGCACAGGTGTTTTAAATGAACTTTCACCCCACGGAATGAAAGGTTTGGCCTATTGGGAAAACGGCTGGCGCGCATTCACCAACAACAAGCGCCCAGTGAACAAGCCAGAAGACTTAAAGGGTTTGAAAATTCGCTCTACGCCCAACCCTTATCACATCCAAGCCTTTAAATTGCTGGGCATGAACCCTTCACCCATGCCGATTGCCGAGCTTTACACCGCCTTGGAAACCGGCACCTTTGATGCCCAAGAACACCCTATCAACGTGACTTGGTCTTCCAAGTTTTATGAAGTTCAGAAACACCTGACTGTGAGCAACCATGTTTACTCACCGCTGATTGTGGCCATGAACAAAACCAAGTTTGATTCCTTGCCTGCTAACTTTCAAACCATCATGGTGGATGCTGCTCGCGAAGCTGCCAAATACCAGCGCGACTTGAACGCTCAAAATGCTGGCAAAGTGGTCGCAGACTTGAAGAAGTCTGGCATGCAAATTATCGAAAACGTTGACATGGCACCCTTCCAGAAAATTGTGTCTGCAGAAATCGCCAAAACTTTCGGTGAAAAGAACGGCCCTGCTTTGTTGCAAGCCATCGAAAACACCAAGTAATTTGTGCTTTAAAAGCCCTCTTCCTTGGAGGAGGGCTTTTTAATGTGTGATCCCTATGAAAAAAATAAACGATCTGTTTTTTCGCCTAGCCGAGTTCACCTTGGTCGTCATGCTGTCAGCCATGGTCATCATGGTTTTTGGCAATGTGGTTTTGCGATATGGCTTTAACGATGGCATTATCAGTTCGGAAGAATTGTCCCGCTTCTTATTCATCTGGATCACATTTTTAGGCGCCATTGTCACCATGCGTGATAACGCTCACCTAGGGCTTGACTCGGTGGTTCGAAAGCTAAGCCTGACAGGCAAAAAAATTGCATTTGGCATTTCAAATATTTTGATGCTCATTTGCTGTGTCCTCATGTTTTACGGTACCTTCAAACAGCACGGCATCAATGCCACCACCCGATCTGGCGTCACTGAACTTCCCATGAGCTGGGTCTATGGTGTGGGTTACATCACCAGCATTGCCATGGGCCTCATGATCGTCGGCAAATTGGTGCGCCTTGCTAATGGCGATTTCAACGAAGCAGATCTCATCCAGGTCACCGACTCTGAAGAAGATGCCAAACCGCACATGCAAGAGGCTGCCAAATGACCGTCTTCATTTTCATTGCTTCGCTGCTGGCTGCCATGGCCTTAGGCATGCCCTTGGCTTTTTCACTGATCGTTTCAGGTGTGGCACTCATGCTTCACCTTGACAATTTCGACACGCAAATCGTGTCACAAAATTTAATCAATGGCGCTGACAACTTTCCATTGATGGCGGTGCCGTTCTTCATGCTCGCTGGTGAGCTTATGAACGCTGGCGGCATGAGTCGCCGCATCGTCAATTCCGCATTGGTTTGGGTGGGTCACTTTAAAGGTGGCTTGGGTTATGTGGCAGTTTTTGCAGCCATCATCATGGCCAGCCTTTCTGGCTCTGCCGTGGCTGACACAGCGGCCTTGGCAGCTGTGCTCATGCCCATGATGCGCGATGCTGGTTACCGCATGGACCGCTCTGCAGGACTGATTGCGGCAGGGGGCATCATTGCGCCTGTCATCCCACCCTCTATTGGCTTCATTTTGTTTGGCGTGATTGGTGGCGTCTCCATTTCCAAACTTTTCATGGCCGGTATTTTCCCGGGCATTTTGATGGGTGTTGCTTTGCTCATCACCTGGTGGATCGTGGCTCGCAAAGACGATGTCAAGGTCACAGAACGTGTCCCTGTGAAAGAAAAAATCCGCGTCACGGTTGATGCGTTTTGGTGCTACTTGCTGGCCGTTACCATCATTGGCGGCATGAAAATGGGCATTTTTACGCCTACAGAAGCTGCAGTGGTCGCGGTGGTTTACTCCCTGCTCATTGG
>Ga0194055_10000754_pt1 | contig 26119 bp, 26 predicted proteins | sample SepL449m_MetaG_FD_155482 | JGI IMG/M metagenome (GOLD analysis project Ga0194055, IMG submission 155482) | Anoxic zone freshwater microbial communities from boreal shield lake in IISD Experimental Lakes Area, Ontario, Canada - Sep2016-L442-9m | ecosystem: Environmental > Aquatic > Freshwater >... | reverse complement strand
GGGTGCTTGTCGACGGAGAGTCGGCGCGAGTAGGTATCACTGATCACGCACAAGATGCGCTTGGACAAATTGTCGATGTGCAATTGCCATCAATTGGCGATGCAGTTGTTGCGGGCAGGGCTGTTGCTGAAGTGGAGAGCAGCAAGAGTGTGAGCGACATTGGTTCGCCAGTGAGTGGCACCGTAGTTTTAGTAAACGAATTGCTGGCTGAGCTACCCGAATTGATTAACTCAGATCCGTTTGGTGCCGGCTGGTTGTATGAAGTGCAGCTCTCGTACGACGAGATGCTTGAGGGCTTGATGTCAGCAGATGAGTATCGAGCACTCACGCAATAACGATTGACTCATCAGTCGATGAAGAAGGTCCAGGAATAGGTGCGCGATGTATTCTCACCGTCTTTGATGAGCCAGAACCGCACACTGCCTGTGTGTTCGCCCTGAGCGAATTCGGCAATCGGTGCGCCAGGCTGAGGAAGGTAACTGATGATGTAGTTGCCAACGTCAAAGATTGCAGTGGGGGGCAAGTTGATTTGGGCGCCAGGAGCAATCTGTTTTCCGTTAGCAACAACTTCGTCGAGACGAGTAGTTGGCAACTCGATGCCATCAATTGTCAATGTTGCGGTATATCCATCGATGAAGTCGACAATGATTTGTGATTGTTGGAGAACTTGATCGCCTTGACCAGGAGAAATTTGTTCGATTGCCTCAGGAAGATTTGTTGCATCGCGCCCAGAGAGTCCAGTATTCATGCCGATAATGAACAACACGAGCCCAGCAGAAATACCAACACTGATGATGAGCAATTTGTAGTCAATTTTTTTCACTGCTCTATTCTCGCCGATTTTGTAGACAGTTCAAGAGTTTTGGGGCAATAGTCACATGGCCCTAGCCAAAAAGGGCTTTACTGGACTAGGTTTAATGGCTCATGAGTAGACAAGATCCATTGGTGGGCGCATTGTTTGCCAGCCGATATCGCATCGGTGATTCTCGAAGTGGAGGGTCTGGAGAGTCGTCGGTATATGACGCAACCGATGTGCGAAGCCGCAAACGTGTTGTGATTCGTGTGTCGACCGCGCAATCTCTCATTGACTTGGATAGTGGCGTCGTGCTTGTTGCCGATGCTGTCGAGTTGTTTAAACGACAAACCCAAATGCTTGCGAGTATGTCGCATCCTTCACTTGCCTCAATCGACGACTGGGGCACGCAAGAGGTTGAAGGAACGCTGTATGCCTTTACGGTGCTCGAGCATTATGCGGGTGGTACGTTGCGCGAGATTTTGGATCGTGGTCGCAGACTTACTCCATCTCAAGCGCTTGCTGTTGGGCTCGATGTATGTCGAGCATTGCACTTTTTGCATGGCAAAGGATGGGTGCATGGCGACGTGAGACCCGCAAATATATTTTTAGGTGATGACTCGCGAGTAAGGCTTGCGGGTTTGGGCTTGAAGCGCTTGGTGCACTCTGAGCAGATGAGTATTGAACAAGCCAGTTATGCAGCACCAGAGATTGCAACTGGAAAACAACCAACAGAGCAAAGCGACGTGTATTCGCTTGCACTCACATTGCTTGAAATGATTACAGGAACGTTGCCATTTGTGGGCGACACCGCCGCAATCACACTTGCTGCGCGCATTGACAAATTATTGCCAGTGTCGGCCGACTTGGGCCCGATTGCCGCACCGCTTGAGCGTGCTGGAAGGCCTGAAGCAAGTGAGCGATTTAGTGCGATCGACTTTGGTCGTGCATTTGCTGCGATTGCCGACAAGATGCCGATGCCTCAGCCAATAGAGCCGCTTGAGTCGAAGAGTTTCGAGGCCGTGATAGAGGAAAAGATTGTTGATCGAACGGGAGAGATTGCGCGACCCGTGGTGCCAGCTTCTGCATCAGATCAAAAGATGATCATTGATAATTCAGATGAACCGATTTACATCGCAAATCCAAGCGAGATCAAACGGCACAAACGGATTGTCGCGATTGGTGCAGTGGTGGCGTTGTTGATGGCTGGCGGCATCTCGTATCGAATTTTTGCTAAGCGTTCGCATGAGGTGCCTGTCATTGCCGAGATGAATGAAGGAGAAGTGCGCAATTTGGTCGTGCCGTATAAGTGGACCATTGTTGTGACAGCCGAGCGCAGCGACGAGGTGCCCGCTGGCAATGTGATTCGCACTGAACCGGCGACTGGCGAGTCATTGGAAGAGGGCAAGACATTGACTCTCGTCATCTCGCAAGGACCATCGCTTGCGCAATTGCCAGATTTAGTTGGTAAGACTCTGCAAGAAGCTGTCGATGCGCTGACGGCACTCGAGCTTGTGCCTGCTCAAAAAGATTCGTCAAGTGAAGACGTTGCTGCAGGCTTTGTTATTTCATGGTTAGTACCAGAGCAGCCGAGTTTGATACCCGGAGACAAAGTGTTGCGCGGAACAGCCATTGATGTGTTGATATCGACTGGCCCTGCTCCGCGCGAGATGCCGTCACTCATAGGGATGACTCTTGAACAAGCGCAGGCAGCGATGAATAATTTGCGCTTGGTGCTGGTGGAGACACCAGCTGCCAAGAGCAATGCTGCGGCTGAGGGATTAATTGGTGCGCAGTCAGTTGTGCCAGGAACTCAGATCGCTCGTGATGCACAAGTTGCCTACTCGCTTTCGCTTGGACCAGATTTAGTAGAGATGCCACGAATCATTGGCAATAGTTTTGCAACGGTAGAACCAAGGCTTCTTGAAGCTGGATTCGTTGTGGGAAAAGTCACAGGTAAACCAAATTACAAATTGCGCAAGGCATTTGTAGGTGACAAAGCGGTTACTAATGGTGATCAGGTGCCACGCGGCGCAACAATTGATCTTGTCTTTCCTTAAGACAACAACATTGATGCGGTAGCGGCATTATCGTAGAAGAGTGAAAAACAACGAGCACCTTGCAAAGTCGCTCGATGATGAAGCCGGAATTATTGACTCTGGTGGTGTTGATGAGATTTCAATCATCCCTTGGTCGCGCTTGCTTACAGGCAAGGTTGCAAAGACAGTTGGTTTAACGCATCGCAAAGCAACACTTGCAGTGCTGCTTGCATCGGTATTTACCGTGAGTTTTACGATCACTCTGTTGGTGGTGTCGCTCAAGACAGTGGCCGACAGTCTTGGCAGCAGTGTGACTGTGTTGAGCTGGACAATTACCGCACCGCTCTTGGCATTTGGCGTGGTTGGGCCTGCATTTGGAAAGTCGGGCGACTTGTGGGGTCACAAGCGCATGTTTGTTGGCGGGCTGTTCTTTGCCGGCATCTTTTCACTGATTAGTGGTTTTGCTTGGAGCGCGGTTTCGCTGATTGTGTTTCGCACATTGTCGGCTGCAGCGGGTGCTGCGACAGGGCCCGCCGCAATGGCATACATCAATCGCATGTTTCGTGCCGACGAGCGAGTGCGGCCACTTGGGTATTGGAGTTTTGTAACCGCTGGCGCACCGGTGCTTGGTGTTGTTGCAGGCACACCACTCGTAGAGATTTTTGGTTGGCGCGTGATCTTTTTGGTGCAAGCACCGTTGTGCGTGATCGGTGCACTGGTGTCGTTTAGATTGCTGCCCGACACTGATCGCCAAGAGAACGTGCGCTTTGATGTGAAAGGTTCTGCAACTCTCGGAGCCGGATCGGTGCTGATATTGCTCACGATCAACCGCGGCAACTCATGGGGATGGACAAGTGCGGCGACATTGGCAAGTGGTATTACTGGCGTCGCAGCATTGTTGTTTTTTTATCAGATCGAAAAGACTGCATCCGATCCACTGATCCCCGTCAAATGGCTGCGCACTCGTAACGTAGCGTTTCCTGTTGCGACACAGGGCCTCATGAACATGGCGTACATGGGAAGTTTTTTGCTTCTTCCGCAGTTGCTTGAAAACGGCCTTGACTACAAGCCATCGCACATTGGTTGGCTAGTGATTGCTCGACCACTCACTTTTTCGTTGATCGCACCAATGGCCGGATACATAGTGGGCAGAACAGGCGAGCGCAACACTGGCATGGCCGGAGCAGGAGCAATATTGATCGCCATGATTGTGATGCACGGAATTGGTGCAGGAACACATGACTGGGTGATTGTGTTGAGCCTTGCATTAACTGGTTTTGGGATGGGCATTGCAGCACCGAGCCTGACAGCACTACTTGCAGCATCGGTAAAGTCGAGCGATATGGGTGTTGCAAGTGCAATGCAGCAACTGATGTCGCAAATGGGTGCGGTGATGGGTGGAGCATTAATGATCAGCGTGCACGACATCACTGAAAAATCTGGAAAAGTTGTGAGCTACTCCAACGGTTTACTTGTGGGAGTTGTATGCGCAGCGCTCGCAATTGTTACTGCAAGCTTGGTGCGCTCAGTAGATCGCAGTGCAAATACCCTCTAAATTTATTGCAGCAACGTAATGGCGAGAATTTCGGCGGCGACTTGTTCGGCTAGATCATTCGCTGGCATCACCGATGGCATCATCAACATCTTGCTGACATCGCCTTCAACCTTGATGCGACCCGACATAAACGCTTGCATGCCAGCCTGTGGGTCTTGATCAAAAAATACCTTGTGTGCGGTTTCGTAGTCGGTAGTCACCGTGAGGTCTGGTTTATCAATATGACCGAGGTCCATTACCAATACACCTGTTGATGTGTCGATGTGGCTTCTGATCTCGGTGTCACTAAATGGAACCTTGGTGATGACCTGGTTCATGCGAATGGAGATGGGGATTTTGGGAACTTGGCCTTCGTATTTTGCGCGAATAATTCGTGCTTCAGTAATCCACTCTTCAGACAAAAACGGGTGAGGCATGGGAAGAACTTTAGTTGGAGAATTTGCGAATGGCATCTCGTGTGGTGAGTGCCACAGTGCGTGCTGCTTGTGCAAAGTCGGTGCTATTGCTTGCATAGAGCACTGCGCGCGAAGAATTGATGATCAGCCCTGTGCCATTGGCGGTGCGGCCGGCTGTGACTGCTGCTTGGATGTCGCCACCCTGGGCGCCAATGCCAGGAACCAGCAAAGGCATGTCGCCAACAATGCTTCGCACCTCGGCTAACTCGGTTGGGTATGTTGCGCCCACCACAAGAGCGCAATCGCCAATCGTGTTCCACTTGGTTGCTGCAGTGCGTGCAATCACTTTGTATAACGGTTCGTTATCAATGAGTTGCGATTGAAACTCGGCACTGCCTGGGTTTGATGTGCGGCACAGCACGATGGTGCCTTTTTGGGGAGTGCGTAAAAATGGCTCGAGAGAGTCAGTGCCCAAATATGGATTGACCGTGACGGCATCGGCTTGATATCGCTCGAAAGCTTCACGCGCATAAAGCGTTGCTGTGTCGCCGATGTCGCCACGCTTGGCATCGAGAATCAGCACGATGTGTGGGTACTGCGTGCGAATGTGGTCGCAAACTGCTTGCAACTGGGCTTCTGCGCCAATGGCTGCGAAGTAAGCAATCTGTGGCTTAAATGCGCACACTGTGTCGGCGGTGGCGTCGACGATGTCGATGCAAAACTTTTGTATGCCAAGTGGATCGGCTTTGAGATGTGCTGGAAGTTTGCTGATGTCGGGGTCGAGCCCGACACACAATGCCGAATTATTTGTTGCCCACGCAGATGTGAGTTTGGAAGTGAAGCCCACGAGTACTTGTGTGTGTTAGTCGGTAATGGTGATAGCGCCAGTAGGGCATAAGTCTTCGGCAAGTTTTACTTTTGCTCGCAATGACTCGTTGGGGTTTTCTTGCAATACATAAAGGAAACCGTCATCGCGAAGCTCGAACACTTCTGGTGCTTGATTGACACAACCACCTGTGGCAGCGCACATGTCAAAGTCAACCGTTATCTGCATGAGATCAGACTAGTTGAGGCTTTAGGCGCTGTGCCTAGATGCGTGGCGCTCGAATGCATTGAGCACTGCGCGCAATGATGCAGTGATGGTGTTTGGATCGATACCAACACCCCAGCGTGTGTGGCCCGATTCATCGCCCGTCTCCACATATGCAACCGCAGTTGCTTGTGAACCCTGACCGAGTGCGTGCTCGGTGTAGTCCTTGACGTCGAGGTTGCCCTTGAACTCGGCTCGGATGGCGTGCACAAATGCATCGATAGGGCCATTGCCCTTGCCCGTAAATGTCTGGTGCTTGCCATCGATATTGATCTGCGCGGTGATTTCGGTATTGCCAGTCACCGACTCGCTTTTGAGTTCGTGACTCACCAAGTTGTAGCGCGGAACATCTGCAAGATATTCGTTCTTAAATGCATCCCACATCATGATCGGCGAAATCTCGCTACCCGAATCTTCGGTGAGATGTTGAATGTTTTGTGAGAACTCAATTTGCAAACGACGTGGCAAGTCAAACCCGTGCTCGGTCTTCATGATGTATGCAACGCCACCCTTGCCCGACTGGCTATTGACACGAATGACTGCTTCGTATGAACGGCCAACATGCTTTGGGTCGATTGGCAAGTAGGGAACACCCCACTGGTCGTAATTATCTGGCAGGGCTTCGAGTCCTTTCTTGATCGCATCTTGGTGACTGCCCGAAAATGCGGTGTACACAAGATCGCCTACATATGGATGACGCTCGGCAACTGGCAGACGGTTGCAATATTCGGCATCGCGACGCAAGGCATCAATGTCGGTGATGTCGAGCTCTGGGTCGACACCATTCATGAACAAGTTCATTGCCAAGTTGACGATGTCGACGTTGCCCGTGCGCTCACCATTGCCAAACAGTGTGCCTTCAACGCGGTCGGCACCTGCAAGCACACCAAACTCGGCTGCAGCAACTGCGCAACCACGGTCGTTGTGTGGGTGCAACGAAACGCACACAGTATTACGGTTTTTGATGGTGCGGATAAACCACTCGATCACATCGCCATACACATTTGGGGTGTAGCACTCGACTGTTGCAGGCAAGTTTAAAATCAGTGGGGTCGTTGCTGTTGGTTTGATGACGTCCATCACCGCTTCACAAATTTCGATTGCAAACTCTGGCTCAGTGAGCGTAAAGCTTTCTGGCGAGTATTCGTAGCGCACATCGGTGCCCTTGAGCGTTGGCTCGAGTTCCTTACACAACTGTGCGGCCTTGACAGCGATGTCGATGACGCCGGCTTTCTCGAGACCAAACACCACGCGACGTTGCAACGGGTTGGTGGAGTTGTAGAAGTGCACGATGGCACGGGGCGCACCCTGCAAGCACTCGTAGGTGCGCTTGATCAAGTCGATACGGCATTGCACAAGCACCTGAATCGTGACGTCTTCAGGAATGAGATCTTGTTCGATGATGTGGCGAACAAAGTCGTAATCGGGTTGACTTGCCGATGGAAAACCAACTTCGATTTCTTTGAAGCCCATCTTGACGAGAGTTTTAAACATGCGCAGTTTGCGCTCTGAATCCATCGGATCAATGAGGGCCTGATTGCCGTCTCGCAAGTCGACTGAACACCACAGCGGCGCCTTGGTGGTGACGTTGTTTGGCCACGTGCGGTCGGTGAGTACGACCGGAATGAACGGTGAGTACTTCTCGAACGGCATCTTCTTGGGTTGTGTGGGCTTTGGTGCCATGGTTTTTGTCTTTCGTGTGTCTCGTGAGTTTCTTGTCGTGATAATGAAAAAACCCCCTGACCTTTTCAGGTTCAGAGGGTTCGGCGGCAGCGGTTATGAGGCTGGCGCCGTTATGTAAGTAGGAGGCTGCTTGCTGTTGATGTCATAACGCTATTCAGCATATCGGGCAATGCGTACCGCAGTTAGTACGGCGTTGGGGCCAAGAAATTGGCGAACTGCCACGGATCTGAATGATCGAGCAGGCTCGTGTCATTGCCATAACCGGGGAAGAGATCGTTGCGATTCTTGAGCGGTGTCCAGTCGGAAGGTGCCGAATGAATTGGTCCAATGTATGGCCGAGTGGCATCGAGCACTTTTTTCCAAGGCAACTCGTCGGGTACTCGCACGCCTTCTGAAGGGCAATCGAGCAACCACGTGATGGCACCGACAACAGAGCCAGCAACCTGCACGGTTGTTGCACTTTGATTTGGAATGATCGCGCGCGCTTCGTGAATCGACAACGTAGAGCCTGTCCACCACGACTTGTAGTCGTGACCCATCAGCAACACGCCGAGCTCGTCGCGTCCATCAATGATCTCGTCATTGAGGATGCGCTCGTTTGATTGCATTTGCCAATTGCGCATGCGCAACTCGAGCACGCTATTAATTGCAACATCGGATGGATGATATGCGTAGTGCACTGTTGGACGATAGGCGTCGGTGCCGTCGGCATTTTTGACAGTGAGATGTTGTGTCATTGTGTATGACTCACCGTGGCGAATGATCATGCCAAGCGTGTCACCAGATGGGACCCAACTGCGCACCCACGACTCCATGCCTGGTTGTGCAAGACAGATTTGGTTGCGCGGGCCGTCGTCGGTGTGTGCGTGAGCATTTGCTGGCATCCACTTTTCGTGAGTGCCCCAACCGAGCTCGGCGGGAGCGACGCCCTCTTCGTAAAATCCTTCAACCGACCACGTGTTGCAAAACTCGTTAGTCAGTTTTGGCTTGCTGGATACTTGCGTGTCGCGTTCGGCAATGTGAATGACTTTGGTGCCCGTGAGTTGTGCAAGCACATTGAACTGTTGAGCTTCGAGTGCGGTTTGCAATGATGTGGCACGCGAACCGGCCTTGCCATCGGCAAGTAATTGTGTGGTGATGTCGGTCAGTGCTTGTTTGACCAAGTGACTGACCATGCCAGGGTTTGCGCCGTGTTCAACCACTGCAGATGCACCGTTGTTGGTGCCCCAACGCTCAATCATTTTGCGCATCAATTGATGGCGTACATACAGCGTGCGATCGAGTGGGTGAGTGGAGGCCATGTCGTCGTATGGGTTCCACAACTCGACGGACGTGTTGAGGTATCGAACGTTGTGATCGCGGCACCACTCCAGAATCGTTGGGCCGTCGATATTCCATGCCAAGTCGAGCAACAAGTCGCCATCGCCTACGCGTGCCGAAAGAAATGCATCGAGGTTTTCGCGAGTCACGCGATCTTGCTCGTAGGTAACGCCGGCCTTGAGTAGCTCGGCAACACGCAAACGATTGTCGCGAAAGTCGACTATATGTATAGACGTCGGATCAAACTTGAGGTCGCGAACCATCAATGGCAACGCGCACTGCGCAACAGAACCACAGCCCAGCACCAAGGTGCGACGGGGAAGTATGCGTGTTGCGGAAGCTGGTGCGTTCACTTCGACGCTGACGGCGAAAACTGATCGCCCGCATCGATGTGCTGAGCATCAAATGAGCTCAACAACGTTTCCAGACTTGCTTCAAAAATTGCATCAGATGGAACCAGCAATTGCTGCCAGTCGTAGCGCACACCTTTGCGGCCAGTGAAGGCGCTGTCATCACAGGTATGGCGATTCTCGAGTGATGAGAAAATTGAGAGAGACGACGAAGCGTTATCTGTGGACATGAGCACCTCCTTGGGGTTTGAATACGAAAGTTTGACCATACAGAATTTTGAGGGCTGCGTCTACTATCTGGCGAGATTGTTTCAGCGAGATTGTTCATCTGGAGATCTGAGCAGCAGTCGACCCAGTGCCACGGAGTGTTGCTCGGTGGTTGGTAGCGTGACTCGAGAGATGACGACCCCCGAAGTGAAAACGCCAACAGGATTTGCCGATATTGGTGTGCCTGAGCGCATCGATGCTGGCCTTGCCGCCGCCGGATTCTCGGCACCATTTGCTATTCAGACTGAGGCGATACCCGTTGCCATGGCTGGAGAAGACGTGATGGGTAGGGCTCGCACGGGCTCGGGCAAGACACTCGCGTTTGGGGTGCCGATGATGGCGCGCATTGATGCGCCCGCAACTCCTGGCAAACCGCACGGTTTGGTGATCGTGCCAACGCGCGAACTCGCGTTGCAAGTGTCGGAAGTGTTGGGGCCGATTGGCAAGCATTGCGGAGTGCGAGTGCTGGCTGTGTACGGCGGCGCCGACAGGCAAAAACAAGTCGTCGAGATCGAGAAGGGTGTCGAGATCATTGTTGCGACACCGCTGCGCCTGATCGACCTCATGAAGTCTTCGGAATGTGACTTGAGCGCAATTCAGGTTGTGGCAATCGACGAAGCAGACCGCATGGCAGATGAAGGGTTTATGCCCCAAGTTGAGTGGATCATGCGCCATGTCACGGCTGTGCACCAAACGATGTTGTTTTCGGCAACGCTCGACGGTCAGGTTGCCAACCTTGTCAAGCGATACATGAAAAACCCAGTTGAGGTTTCGATTGACTCGCCAACCGACACGGTGGGCACGATGCGCCATTTATTTTTGGCTGTGCATCACATGGACAAAGACCGCGTGATTGCCAACATTGCTGCTGCAGCCGGACAGACCGTGGTGTTTTGCGACACCAAGCGCAGTTGCGACAAAGTTGCTGAAGCATTGCAAAAACTTGGCGCCGATGCATCAGCGCTGCACGGTGACATGCCGCAGAATGCGCGTGAAAAAGCGTTGGGCAAATTTGCCGACAACAAACTCAAGATCTTGGTTGCTACTGATGTTGCGGCACGTGGTATTGACATCGACGACGTTGCGGTCGTCATTCACTACGCACCGCCGCTCGATGTCAAAACCTATTTGCACCGCTCGGGGCGCACAGCACGCGCTGGCAAAGACGGTTGGGCAGTGACAATGGCAGAATATAACCAACACACCACGTGTCGCATCATTCAGCGCGGTCTACGCCTTGACATTCAGCCACCGATTGAAGTGTTTTCGAACGATGTGCGCTTGCGCGACTTGTTCAGTTTTCTCGATAATTGAGCTTCACTCTGCGGCTATCTGCCGTACACATCTGTGCACACCAGTTGGCTGCGTACTACGAAGTCAACCCGAATGAAAGACGAGGGTTACGATGTTGAAATGGACCAGATTCCTATGAGACCAGCGGCTGTGCTCATTAAATTGAATCCAGATGGAACGATTGAAGACGCGCTTCAGAGTTGGATTACACAATTCAGATTGAACGCTGTTTTCGAAGACTTGCGGATCAGCGCCGCCGAAATTATTTCTGAGGACCGAGAAGACAACGCGAAGTGAACGCGCTGGTGCTTGATGCATCGGCCGCAGTTGAGATTCTTGCAGAGACCTCACGTGGCGATGCACTACTGTCCGAAGCCGCTACCCGCCGAAATTGGTGGGTTCCGGATCATTTTCATCTCGAGGTTGCATCTGGGTTTCGACGATTGCGATTAAATGGGCTGATTAATGATGAACGCGCGTCAAAGGCACTCAATGAACTCGCAATACTCCCATTGTTGGTGAGTCAAACTCTTGGAATGCTGCCTCAGGCTTGGCAGTACAGATCAAATCTGACGATGCAAGACGCACTGTATGTGTCGCTTGCTCAATACCTCGAGATACCACTTCTTACGGGTGACGCCCGACTTGCAAATGCTCCAAACTTGCCGGTGGAAATTATCTACATTGGTTAGCGAGCGGCAAGCCAAGCCGGGCGAGAAGCCTCAAACTTGGATATCGCATCTGCATCAGCCAACGTGATGCTGATGTCGTCAAGACCATTAATGAAACGCTGCTGAGTCTCTGAGTCCATCTCGAAGGTCTCGGTGATACCGGCACTCGGAATCTCGACAGTGAAACGGTGCAAGTCGATGGTGATTTCGGCTGTTGCATCGTTTTCAATGACTGACCAAATGCGGTTGACGATTGGCTCTGACAAGACAATTGGCAACAAGCCATTTTTTGTGCAGTTGTTGCGAAAGATGTCGCTGAAGCTTGGGGCAATGACGGCATCGAAACCGCCTTGTTGCAGCGCCCACACGGCATGTTCGCGTGACGAGCCAACGCCAAAGCTTGGGCCAGCAACTAAAACTGATGCGCCAACGTAACGCTCGTCGTTGAGAACAAAGTTGCGATCATCGCGCCACGTTGAGAACAAACCTTTTTCGAAACCCGTGCGCTCGACGCGCTTGAGCCACTCTGCAGGAATGATCTGATCGGTGTCGACGTCTGATCGCTTGAGAGGAACTCCGCGACCGCTGATGATGCTTACTTTTTTCATGACCCGATGCTCATTTCAAATCTGCTGGGGTAGCGAAGTGGCCGGCGATTGCAGTGGCCGCAGCAATTTGTGGTGAAACAAGATGCGTGCGACCGCCGCGACCCTGACGACCTTCAAAGTTGCGGTTGGATGTAGAGGCGCTGCGCTCGTTTTGCGCAAGCTTGTCTGGGTTCATCGCCAAGCACATTGAGCAACCAGGCTCGCGCCAGTCGACACCAGCGGCGATAAAGATTTTGTCGAGGCCTTCTGCCTCGGCCTGCTTTTTGACTTGGTGACTACCAGGCACAACCATCACGCGCTTAACGGTGACGGTGCGGCCTTGAAATACCGCAGCAGCAGCGCGCAAGTCTTCGATGCGACTGTTGGTGCACGAGCCAATGAACACGGTGTCGACAGTGATGTCGCGAATAGGAGTGCCGGCAGTGAGACCCATATAGGTGAGTGCGCGTGCAACGGTGTCGCGTGCGGTTGCATCGGCATAATCATCCGGGTTTGGAATGCGGTCGTCGATGCCGAGCACTTGAGCAGGATTTGTGCCCCACGTGATTTGCGGCTTGATGGTTGCTGCATCGATAACAACTTCTTTGTCCCACGCAGCACCATCGTCGGAAACGAGCATGCGCCACTCGGCAATCGCTTGGTCCCACGCTGCACCAGCTGGTGCGTACTCGCGGCCCTTCAGATACTCAAAAGTTATTTCGTCAGGCGCAATGAGACCAGCCTTTGCACCGGCTTCGATCGACATGTTGCACACAGTCATGCGACCTTCCATCGATAGCGAGCGAATTGCAGACCCGCGATATTCGATGACGTGGCCGATGCCGCCGCCTGTGCCGATTTGGCCAATGATTGCCAAGATCACATCTTTTGCAGTGACACCAGGCGAGAGCGTGCCTTCAACTGTGACGCTCATCCATTTTGGACGTGTTTGCGGAAGTGTTTGTGTGGCGAGCACATGCTCGACTTCGCTTGTGCCGATGCCAAATGCAAGTGCACCGAATGCGCCGTGCGTTGCAGTGTGGCTGTCGCCGCACACGATGGTCATGCCAGGAAGTGTGCGACCCTGCTCGGGCCCGATGACGTGCACGATGCCTTGCTTTTCATGGCCCATTGGATAGAGCGTGATGCCAAACTCTTTGGCATTGACTCGCATGACGTCGAGTTGCTTTGCCGAAATTGGGTCGGCAACTGGCAAGTGAATGTCTTTGGTGGGCACGTTGTGATCTTCAGTTGCAACGGTGAGGTCGGGACGACGCACCTTGCGGTTGTTGATACGCAGGCCATCAAATGCCTGCGGGCTGGTTACTTCATGAACAAGATGCAAATCGATGTACAACAACTCGGCATCGCCGGGAGCATTGTTGACCATGTGACGGTCCCACACTTTTTGCGGCAAGGTCTGTGGGCGTGCGATTGAATTTGCCATTCCTCTATTCTGCCGTGATTTAGACAAAAAATCACCGTTGTACTGCACTCCGTGGCACCTCACGTACACATCGGGGCATGACAAAACACACGAATACACCAGTAGCCCTAGCCACCTGCGTCGAACAGAGCCTGCATATGTCGCTCGACGGATTTGATCTGAAGCGCGCCCGCCTCTATGGCATCAGCGTGGTGGATGCGGGAGGAGTTGATCGCCTTGAAGACGGCGCATTACGAATCACATTTCTTGCCGAGCACGGCGATGTATATGAATTGATTGATGCACCGACAAGTGCAATCGTTCGAATGTTTGATGCCGCAGTGGTGTTGACCTGCGGATGGGCGGCGCCGATCGATCGCAGTGATGAAAGTGATGACGACGATGCTGATGGCGATGACGATGCTGAAAAGCTTCCGCCAAGTCAACATCCTCAACGTCGCCGAGTGCGGCTAGTAGTAGTGGTGGGAGACCAGGGCGTGGGATCGGTATTGCGATTTGCCGATACGCCAAAAGAGATTGTGACCGATGCTGGTTCGGCGCGTGGCAGCCTTGCCGATGCAGTGAATAATCTCTGGTTTGATAGCCCCGTGCACGTGGCGCGATCTAGTAGCTAGTTGATCTGCCGATAACTTGAAGGTGTGAGTACATGGGCGCAAGAGGTGCGACAACTTGCCAAAGATCGAGACGCCGTTATTTTGGCGCACAACTATCAGTTGCCAGAAATACAAGACATCGCCGACCATGTAGGTGACTCGCTTGCGCTGTCGCGCATTGCAGCACAGGTCAAAGAATCAACAATTATTTTCTGCGGCGTGCACTTCATGGCCGAGACTGCAAAAATCCTGAGTTACGACAAGACCGTGATCATTCCTGATGCACGAGCAGGTTGTTCGCTTGCCGACACCATCAACGCCGAGCAGTTGCGCATGTGGAAGGCCGAGCATCCTGGCGCAGTAGTGGTGAGCTACGTCAACACGACGGCGGCAGTAAAAGCCGAGACTGATATTTGTTGCACGTCGTCGAACGCGGTTGAAGTGGTGCAGTCAATAGACCCAAATAAAGAAATCTTGTTTTGTCCAGATCAATTTTTGGGGGCACACGCGCAACACATGACCGGTCGCACCAACATGCATATCTGGATGGGTGAGTGTCATGTGCATGCGGGAATTAATGGTCAAGACTTGAAAGCGATGATTGCTGCAGAACCAGATGCAGAATTGTTTATTCATCCAGAATGTGGATGCGCAACATCGGCCATGTATCTGGCATCGAGTGGAGTGGTGCCAAAAGAGCGCACCAAAATATTGTCGACGTCGGGGATGATTACCGCCGCTAAAGAAACTCGCGCCGCGAAAGTTTTGGTTGCAACCGAAACAGGGATGTTGCATCAATTGCGCAAAGCCAACCCGCTTGTGATCTTTGAGCCTGTTAATCGTGCTGCCGTGTGCAAGTACATGAAGATGAATACTCCAGAGAAATTGCTAGAGGCATTACGCACAGGTAGAGATGAAGTGACTGTGCCGCGAGACATTGCCGATAGGGCACGACTCTCGGTCGAGCGGATGATTGCGATTGGAACACCTTCAAGGACGAAGGAGTAGCAATAATCGTGACGATGCGTGATGTTTCGTTACCCGCAGCATTGAGTGCGCCGCCTGTGTCGTGGACGAGAGACACCGATGTTGTGGTGCTTGGCTCTGGCGCCGCCGGACTTGCTGCTGCACTCGCAGCGCGACCCGTGCGCGATGTGTTGATCGTTACCAAAGACACGCTTGATGCAGGCTCGACAGCATGGGCACAGGGTGGACTAGCCGCTGTATTTGACCCAGCCGACACGTTTGCCGAACACGTGCGTGACACATTAGATGCAGGCGGCGGATTGTGTGATGAAAATGCTGTGAGTTCGTTGGTGCGCGATGCACCAACTGCAATCGACTATTTGGAAAAGATGGGCGCAGCATTTGATCCGAGCGCAGATGGAACTCGTGCTCTTACGCGCGAAGGTGGACACTCGAGGTCGCGCATTGTGCACGCAGGCGGAGACCAATCTGGTGCCGAGATTCAACGAACACTTGACGAAAACGCAATTAACGCTGGTGTGGAAGTTTTGGAAAATGCCTTTGCACTCGACTTGGTGTTTGGGCCAAACCTTGCGTCGGGCAAGCGTCAAGTCGCTGGCATTCGTATTGCGATGCTCAATAGCGACGGCACAGTTGCAAGTGTTGGTGTGGTTACTGCGCGCGCGATCGTGATTGCGACTGGTGGATATGGCCAAGTATTTGCAAGCACATCAAACCCACCTGCGGTAACTGGTGATGGTCATGCGCTTGCTCTGCGAGCAGGCTTGACTTTGCGAGATTTAGAATTTGTGCAGTTTCATCCAACGGTGTTGTGGCAAGAAGTTGGCTCGACAAAACAGCAGGTATTGATCTCGGAAGCGGTGCGTGGCGAAGGCGCAGTGTTGTTTGATGCCGCTGGCGAAAGAATTATGCAAGGCGTGCACCCGCAAGAAGACTTGGCACCGCGAGATGTGGTTGCTGCAGCGATCAGTGCGCGGATGGCACAAAACATAAATGGCGTTGATGACCATGTGTATTTGGATGCGACACATATTGGCGAACGCTTTGCAACACGGTTTCCATTTATAACCAAAGCGTGTAATGCGGCAGGTATTGACCCACAACACGATCGCATTCCGGTTGCACCAGCCGCTCACTACACGTGTGGTGGTATCGACTCGAATATGGACGGAACTACCGAAGTTGAAGGGCTGTACGCCGTTGGCGAAGTGGCCTACACGGGCGTGCATGGAGCTAATCGTTTGGCGTCAAACAGCCTGACCGAAAGCCTTGTAGTTGGCACGCGCGTTGGTCGTAACGTGGCTTGGAAGATGCCGACTCGTGTTGAGCCAGTTTTTGATGTGGTCGGGTCGGAGGCAAACAACACGGTGGGATTGTTGGATGACTCGTTGCGTGCGCACGTGCGTGTGACGATGTCGAAACATGTTGGAGTTTTGCGCCGACCAGATGGGCTGCAATTGACAATGGATGCGTTGGCAGTGGTGGCAGAAAAGATTGATGCCAAGACTCCAGCATCGCGACGCAACTTTGAAGCAACAAATATTTTGACAGTGGCCACAGCCGTTGCTGCATCGGCATTGGCCCGCACCGAGAGCAGAGGATGTCACCGTCGTACCGACACGGTAGAGCCTCGTGATATTTGGTTGCGACATTTACAAGTTTCATTGCGCAATGATCAATTGATCATTGACAACTTGCCTACAGAGAGTGCCTAGCAATGCAACACCATCAACTCTCTGACGGAACTGCCCAACGATTGGTGGCAAGTGGACTCGTGCTTGATGACGTGCGTCGATTGATTGCTGTGGCACTCGATGAAGACCTAAAAAATGGTCACGATGTGACCACCAATTCGACAGTGCCAGCAAGCCAACGAAGCACCGGAGTATTTGCTACTCGTGCAAATGGATGTATTGCAGGGCTTGACGTAGCAATTGCGGTGCTCGAGATGGTGTGCGGCAGCGACCAAATTGTGGCGACCAAGCACGTTAATGATTGTGCTCGGGTAAAGCCAGGCGACAAACTGATGAGTGTTGACGCACCCACACGCGGACTGCTGACTGCCGAGCGCACTGCACTCAACTTGCTTTGTCATTTAAGTGGTGTTGCAACTGCAACGAGCGAGTGGGCTGATGCGCTTGCCAAAACCGGTGCGCAGGTGCGCGACACACGCAAAACAACACCGGGTATGCGCGCACTCGAAAAATATGCGGTGCGCTGTGGTGGAGGAGTGAATCATCGCATGTCGTTGTCGGATGCCGCGCTTGTGAAAGATAATCACATTGCTGCAGCAGGCGGGGTGGCCGAAGCATTTGCATTGGTGCGTGCTGCAGAGCCGAATATCGCAATAGAGATTGAAGTTGACACGCTTGACCAGTTGAAAACTGCGCTACACGCAGGAGCAGATTTGGTGTTGCTCGACAACATGGCGCCTGCAATGCTGAAAGAAGCGGTAGCAATTGTTGCGAGCCATCGAAACACAACTGGCAAAGACGTGATCTTGGAGGCGAGCGGAGGACTGACACTGGAATCAGTGGCCGCAGTTGGCGCCACTGGTGTGCGCTATATCTCGGTGGGTGCTCTTACGCACTCGGCCAAAGTGCTCGACATCGGGCTAGATCTGTAGCAGTTGTTACAGCAGACGTTTTGAGCGTTGGTGAACGCTCGTGATTGCAGCAAGCAACATCGGCGCATACGTGCGATGATCGGTGTAGACGGCGTTGTGCCCGCCATCAATGAAGTGTGCGTCTACGTCGTCAAGTAAATCAATGAGCCGTTGTTGGCGATCAACTGCAACGACCTGATCTTTGGTGGTGATCACAACTGACGCCGGTACATCGACTTGTTTGAGCCACGAAGTTGAATCGAAGTTGCCAATCGCGCTACCCGCTTCAATAATTTTGCGCCAATCATGCGAAGCCATTTGCTCGAGAGCCCAAGGCTCAAGACCATCACCCTTGCGTTGCATATACAACTGCTCGGTGAGCCAATCGATGGTTTGGTTGGGGGTGAGGCGTGCAAGTACTGCTAACCCTGTGAGCCCCAAGAACGACAGTCTCTCTTCGCGCGACACTGCAAAGCTTGCAGCAGTCGAGCACAAGACGAGTCCACGTACTCGTGATTCGTGCCGCTTCCAGATCAACTGGGCAATAGTGCCGCCCATGGAGTAACCAACTGGAATAAACGTATTGATGCCGAGCACATCGGCAATCGCGGCGACGTCGTCGGCGCAATCTTCTAAACGAAACGGACTTTTAGAATGGATGCCCTTGCCATGACCGCGATGGTCTGGTGCAATGATTCGAAAATGTTCGCCCAGCGTGTCGAATACGGTGAACCAATTGAGATCTGCAGTCGCTGTCCAGCCGTGCAACAGAAAAATTGTTGGAGCACCAGGTGGCCCCTGCACCTCGCGAATAAATGTTTGACCACGACCCGGTAATTCGAGTGCACGACCTGGAGGGAGTGACATTGTGCGAGTCGATGCTTTCTATCGTGCGGATTCGGTATCGAGCACTTTGACTTTGAGTTTGCCATTTGGTGCGTTGTAGGAAACCGTTGCACCTTTCTTTGAACCAAGCAAACTTGAACCGAGCGGAGAGCTTGGGCTCATCACGCTGACATCGCCAGCCTCTGGGCGCTCTTCAACATGACCGATTAAATAGCGCTCTGCATCAGAGTCGGCGTCGCCGTCGTAGACGATGGTGACGATGGTGCCAAGACCGACAACGCCATCTGGTGCCGGAGGAATAATCTCGGCATCTTCCAAGAACGATTCGATTTGGCGAATGCGACCCTCCATGTGGCCCTGCTCGTCTTTGGCTGCGTGGTAGTCGCCATTTTCTTTGAGGTCGCCCATTTCGCGTGCGCGCTCGATCTTGTCTGCTACTTGAATTCGGCCACGAGTAGTGAGATCAGTGAATTCGGCGGTTAAGCGGTCGTGGGCCGCTTGAGAAAGTTGGTGCTTTGCCATGCGCACAAAGGTTAGCGGTGCATATTGCGCCCTACGATATAGGGGGTATGGCTACGTCAAAAACAACTGCACCATCTGGCAAGAAGCATCGCATCGCTGTCATCGGTGGCGATGGCATTGGACCAGAAGTCGTGAAAGAGGCGCTCAAAGTTTTGCGTGCTGCTGGTGCACAACTTGAGACAACCGATTTTGATTTGGGTGGCGCGCGGTATTTGCGCGATGGTGAAGTGTTGTCGGACGCAACGCTGGCGCAATTACGCAATTTTGATGCAATCTTGCTTGGTGCTGTTGGCACGCCTGGCGTGCCGCCGGGTGTGATTGAGCGTGGGTTGTTGCTCAAGATGCGTTTTGAGTTGGACTTGTACATCAATCGTCGACCATTTGCAGGCACGGCACCTGGGCACACTGCGCCTCACGACTTCATTGTGATTCGCGAAAACACCGAAGGGCCGTATGTCGGTGAAGGCGGCGTGTTGCGCAAAGGCACGCCACAAGAAGTTGCAACACAGGGCAGCGTCAATACTGCACACGGCGTAGAGCGTTGCGTGCGCTATGCATTTGAGTTGGCTGCAACACGTGCTCGCAAACATCTCACCCTCGTGCACAAGACAAATGTGCTCACCTTTGCCGGCGACTTGTGGCAGCGCACCTTTGATCGTGTTGCTAAAGAGTTTCCTCAAGTTGCAACTGCATACAACCATGTTGATGCCGCTTGTATTTATTTTGTGCAAGACCCACATCGCTACGACGTGATTGTGACCGATAATTTGTTTGGCGACATCCTCACCGACTTGGGTGGAGCAGTAAGTGGTGGCATCGGCATTGCATCGTCCGCGAATCTCAACCCCGCTGGCACAGGACCATCGATGTTTGAACCCGTGCATGGCTCGGCACCAGACATTGTTGGCACTGGCAAGGCCAACCCCGTTGCTGCCATTTTGTCGGCAGCACACATGCTTGAGTTTTTGGGCGAGAACGCAATGGCTGAGCGAGTGCGTGCTGCATGTCAAGCACCAGCAAGTGGCTCAACTAGCCAAATGGGTGATGAAATTAGTGTCAGAGTGGCCAACTAAGAGCGATAGTTTAGAACGCAATTCCAATTCAGTATTCACGTAACACATCAACACCGAGGAAAACATGCCAATTACTACGACACCAAAAATTTGGATGAACGGCACACTTGTCGATTGGGACAAAGCGCAAGTGCATGTGTTGACACACACGTTGCATTACGGCACCGGAGTATTTGAGGGCATTCGCGCATACGAGACCAAGAATGGTCCAGCCATTTTTCGACTTACCGATCACATCAAGCGTTTCTACAACTCGGCAAAAATCATGGGAATGGACATGCCGTACTCGGTTGAAGAAATTGTTCAAGCAACAAAAGAGACGGTGAGATCAACTGGATTGCCAGCGTGTTACATCCGTCCTCTTGCGTATTACGGATACGGCGAAATGGGATTGAATACATTGCCTTGCAAAGTAGACATTGCCATTGCCTGCTGGCCGTGGGGTGCATATTTGGGTGATGACGCAGTAGAAAAAGGTGTGCGCATGAAGGTTTCTTCATGGACTCGTCACGATCACAACACGATGCCTCCGGCTGCAAAAACCGTGGGCAACTATGTCAACTCGACTCTTGCAAAAGTAGAAGCACTGAAGGCCGGATATGACGAGGCGATCATGCTTGCACCAAACGGCTTGATTGCCGAGTGCACAGGCGAGAATATTTTCTGTGTCCGTGACGGCATCATTTTGACTCCGCCTACATCGGCTGGTGCACTCGAGGGCATTACGCAAAACAGTGTGATGCGTATTGCGCGAGACTTGGGCTACGACATTCGTGTCGACAACATCGCGCGAAGCGATTTGTATATCGCCGACGAAATCTTTGCCTGCGGCACCGCAGCAGAAGTTGGTTCGGTCAGCATGGTGGACGAGCGCTTGATCCCGTGTCCAGGCCCTAAGACTCGGGCCATTGCTGCCGCTTATGCCAAGGCTGTGCGCGGTCAAGACGAGCGCTACATCGACTGGTGTGAACTGGCCTAAATGACATCGCTGTGACGAGATGGGGGATATCCCCACTCAAATCCACAGACTTATCCCCAGCGTTATTCACAGATGGGCTATGGCTTTTAAGGTTTTGTCCCCAATGTTCTCCACAAACCCTGATGGGTGATGTTGGCGAACCACTACCTACGGGGTGATACTGGAGTCTGTGAATTACTTCGGAGCAACCTCAGCAAGCATCGCGATCATCATTATTAGTTAGGCGTGCGTCATTCGACGTTCGCCCCAGCCGCCCTCAAGGGCGGCTTTTTTATTCCCCGTGACAAGCGAAAACTTTGAAAAGAGAAAAAAATGAAAGCAACACAAAAAAACACCACAGTCGAAGTGTTTGATACAACCCTGCGCGATGGCATGCAAGTTGAAGGCGTGTCGGCAAGTGTCGAGGACAAGTTGCGCATCGCTGAGCAACTGGATTATCTGGGCGTGCATTTCATTGAGGGCGGATGGCCAGGTGCAAACCCGAAAGACATCGAGTTTTTTGCCCGTGCCCAAAAAGAATTGAAACTGACTACATCGACGCTGGTGGCATTTGGTTCGACGCGCCGACCATTAGGCAAAGTGGATGATGATCCGACGCTGCGCAACTTGATCGAGTCAAACACCCCTGCGGTATGCATCGTTGCAAAATCATCGGACTATCACGTAGAGCAAGCACTGCAGACAACGCTTGACGAAGGCTTGGCCATGATTGCCGACTCTGTGAAGTTTTTGCATGGTGCTGGTCGGCAGGTGCTCGTTGATATGGAGCACTTTTTCGATGGCTACAAGAGCAACCCAGAGTTTTCACTGCGTGCGCTTGAGTCTGCAATCATCAACGGCGCAACTCACTTGGTGTTGTGTGACACCAATGGTGGATCATTGCCATTTGAAGTGCAAGACATTGTTGGCGCAGTGCAACGACACGTTGGCAACGACGTCATCATCGGTATCCATTGCCACGATGACACTGGTTGCGCAGTAGCCAACTCGCTTGCTGCAGTGCACAGCGGTGCGCGACACGTGCAAGGAACGCTCAATGGTCTCGGCGAGCGCACGGGCAACACCAACTTGACCACGGTGATTCCAAACTTGCAGCTCAAGCTCGGATACACCTGCTTGCCAGACGGCAGGCTCGAGCGAATTACTGCGGTGAGCAACTATGTGGCCGAAGTTTTGAATCGTCCGCTGAACCCACAAGCGCCATACGTTGGCTCGGGTGCATTCGCACACAAGGCAGGGTTACATGTGTCGGCAATTGCCCGCGTAAAAGATGCGTACGAGCATGTGTCGCCCGAACTAGTTGGTAACGGAACTCGATTTTTAGTTTCGGAAATGGCTGGTCGGGCGACTATCACGATGAAGGCCGAAGAACTCGGCCTGGCCATGGACGGACCTGCAGTCAACCAAGTAATTGACGACTTGAAGCGTCTCGAACACGAGGGCTACCACTTTGAAGCAGCCGATGCATCACTTGAATTGTTGATGCGTCGTGCGGCAGGTTGGGAGCAGAACTTCTTCAAGGTGGATTCGATGCGAGTGATCACCGACGAGTCTTCGATGGGTGATTTCACCACCGAAGCAACTGTCAAAGTGTGGATCGGCGATGCTCGAGAGGTGTTTACCGCGGAGGGTAATGGTCCGGTCAATGCAATCGACACCGCACTTCGTGCAGCGCTTGCAAAGAACTTTCCTCAACTCTCAAAGGTGCACTTGACCGACTACAAAGTGCGCATCCTGGATTCTGGATCGGCAACCGGCGCAGTCACACGCGTGCTTATCGACGCAACAAATGGCGATCGCACATGGACAACTATTGGCGTGTCGGCCAACATCATCGAAGCCTCATGGCGTGCGCTCGAAGAGTCGCTCGTATTCGGCTTGCTGCACTCGACCAACAACTAGGCTCAAAGCCGTATGGCTGCTCCAAAACACACTCCAGTTCTTCCAACAAATAATCCGCGCATCTACACGTCGCCAGAGCATGTGCCTGGCAACTGGACAGTTGATCGACCGGGAATGTTGGACGGACGCCAACCGCGCGGTGCGAGTCTTGGTAATCAGGGCCCAGATCAGGGATATGTATTGACACTTGCGCGTCGTGTTCGTAAAAACGTGCGTGTCAAAGAAGGCGAGTCAGTCGATGATGCGATTCAGGGAACTATTGCAATTGCGCTGAGCAGGGCATCACAGTTTGGCCGTGCTCCAGTAATGCATGACCTGACATTTGCACTGACCATTTGGGGTTGGTTACTTGATTCGCCGCCAGCCGACTTGTTGGCAAAGCGTCGCGATTTGTTTAGCGGGCTTGGCCATGCTGCACATCATTACGCCGAGATTCGTGCACTCGTAGACATGGTGCCCGCAACTACGTATCAGTTGTCAAACGACCAATTGACAAAGTCGATGCCAATGTCGTGGCGCGCGCTCACCGGCGCATAACTCGGTTGTTGTCAGCGATTTAGATCGCAAATTTTTCGAGGTCTGCTAAATCAACAAACTCAAGTGTGCGCACATGTGTCGCGCGCAAATTGACGCGTGGTGCGTGACCAGCCTCAAAAGCCTCTTGCCATCTGCTGGCGCACAAGCACCACTGATCGCCATCTTTGAGCCCCGCAAAACCATATTGAGGCATTGGCGTTGATAGGTCGTTGCCTGCTGATTTTGAAAATGACAAGAACTCAGTTGTCATGATGGCGCACACGGTGTGTACACCAGTGTCGTCACCACTTGTTTCGCAGCAGCCGGTGCGAAAGAATCCCGTCATTGGAGAGGTGCAGCAACTATCGAGTACTTCACCGTAAACATTGGTTTGATTGGTGCGAGTTGTGTCGGCCATTGTGAGAAGGGTAGTGGACGCCATCGCAGATCAACACGCCGAGATAACCTGTTGAGAGATGTCAACTGCCACACCGCGCTATCGATTTGCTCCATCACCAACCGGATATTTTCATGTGGGCGGTGCGCGTACGGCCTTGTACAACTGGCTACTTGCGTTAAAAAACAATGGCATATTTGTGTTGCGCATTGAAGACACGGATGAATCGCGCAATGAACCGCAGTGGACACAAGGAATTATCGATGCTCTTGCTTGGATAGGCATCGACAGCAACGACCCACATTTTGAAGGTCCATATTTTCAGTCGACATATGCCGCCGAGCATGTGGCTGCAGCCCAGAAGTTGTTTGAAACGGGCAACGCGTATTACTGCGACCAGACGTCGGAGCAGATTCAGGAGCGCGCCAAAGCTGCGGGTCTGAATGGCTACGACGGGTATTCGCGCGACCGCGGCCTTGCACCTGGCCCGGGACACGTGCTGCGGTTTAAAGTGCCGGCGGGAAAAACCATTGTGCACGACACCGTGCGTGGCGAAGTGGAATTTGAGAACTCGACGATTGAAGATTTTGTGTTGTTGCGTAGCAACGGCAAGCCAGTATTTTTGCTGGCAAACGTAGTTGACGACATCACAATGAATATTTCACACGTGCTGCGAGCCGAGGAACATTTGCCAAATACCCCAAAGCAGCAGATGCTGTGGAATGCACTTGGCGTAACACCGCCGGTGTGGGCTCACGTGCCTGTGTTGGTGAACGAGCAACGTAAAAAGTTGTCGAAGCGTCGCGACAAAGTGGCTGTTGAGCAATATCGCGAAGAGGGGATCTTGCCTCAGGCCATGGTCAACTATTTAATGACACTTGGTTGGGCGCCACACGGCGACACAGAGATTGTGCCTTGGGAAAAGATTGTTGACGAGTTTGCGCTCGAAAGTGTCAACCACTCACCAGCATTTTTTGATATCAAGAAACTGCAGTCATTTAATGGCGAGTACATCCGCATGATGCCAGTCGAAGATTTCATAAGCGCCGCTGAAGTGATTTTGACTTCGAGTGCCGCGCCGTGGCCTGCTGAGCGATACAAACCAGAGTTATTTAGAGCAATGGCTGCGCTTGTACAAACCCGCGTGGCAGTGATGGCTGAAGTATGCGCCCTTGTCGACTTCTTGTTTCTTGCAGAGCCGCCCATTGACGATGCCGCTTTCACGAAAGCGTTTAGTGCCGACTTTGCAGCACCAACGCTGGCCGAGATTGCCACTGCATTTGAAACCGTGGAGTGGAATGCAGAATCACTGAAGACTGCAGTTGAAACGGTGGGGACGAAGCACGACGTAAAACTCGGCAAGTTGCAAGGGCCATTGCGAATTGCCATCACGGGACGAAGTGTGGGGCCACCATTATTTGAACCGATCGAGTTGCTTGGCCGTGACGAATCTTTGCGTCGCATCAAGGCGGCACTCGCTCGCGCACAGGGCTAGGCAACCGTGAGCAGGTTCGCACGAGTTGTCGGACTGCTCATGGTCATCTCGATGATGTATGGGTGTGTCAATTTGGCGCAGGTGTGGTGGGTTGGTCGAAGTGATCAAGCAAGATCAGTTGATGCCATCGTCGTGCTCGGAGTTGCACAGTACGACGGCCGACCATCGCCACAATTGCAAGCACGCCTTGATCATGCATTGACACTGTTGCTTGAAGGTGCCTCGCCACTCGTGATTACAACCGGAGGTAACCAACCGGGTGACAGATTCACTGAAGCCGAGACATCGGCAAACTATTTAATAAAAGGGTTAGGAATTGATTCTCAAGCGGTCGAGATTTTGCAAGAAAACAGTGGCTCAACAACGCGTGAATCGCTCATCGGAGTGCGCGACATCATGCAATCCCGCGGGTTGCACAGTGTCCTCATCGTCACTGATCCGTATCACTCGCTGCGATCGCGTTTGATTGCCCAAGACTTGGGGCTTGTTGCTTATATTTCTCCCACCCGCACTTCACCGTTGCGGGGAGCGAGCGCAGTATCGCGACATGTGCGCGAAGCGCTTGGGGTTGCCGTTGCGCATCTGATTGGTTTTGCAAATCTGGAGCGTCTCACCAAATAGTGTGTGGCGATTTTGGGTACGGCGATATCCTTGATCCGTCACTCTGGGGAGTGGTGTAACTGGCAACACAGCACATTCTGGTTCTGTTATTCA
>Ga0194055_10000753_pt1 | contig 26125 bp, 30 predicted proteins | sample SepL449m_MetaG_FD_155482 | JGI IMG/M metagenome (GOLD analysis project Ga0194055, IMG submission 155482) | Anoxic zone freshwater microbial communities from boreal shield lake in IISD Experimental Lakes Area, Ontario, Canada - Sep2016-L442-9m | ecosystem: Environmental > Aquatic > Freshwater >... | reverse complement strand
GATCACAATGGCCACCGAGACGCCGGTCAAGGGGGTGTGGTCGGCTCCATCGCCGAGATGGTGGGTGGCGGAAGCCATCGCCGCGGCAATGAGCACCCCACCGAGGGCAATTGTTCCCATCTTGCCCCCGAGGCCCACCCATGCCTCTCGGCTGGCCGACCAGAGCACGCCCGCGATCCCTCCGGCCGCCATCACCCAAGCGGCGTCGTGGAATACCAGAGCGGAGGTGATACCGACGAACGAGCCCACGTAGATCGGAGCGCTGTATCGCTCCCGCAACACTGACCCTTGAGCCCACCAGAGTCCCGTGCAACCGAGAATGGCCACACCCGTGGAGCAAAGGACCTGAGGAAGACCGAGGGGCCGGACGGCGATGCTGGTGATGCCGGTCGCCAGCACGGAAACGACAACGTCAATGAGTTTGGGGACGACAAGGTGTCCACCTTCGCTGGCGTGATAGATGCCGAACAGACCGATGAGGGCGGCAAGGATAAGGAGCGCTCTGCCACCGATGCCATCTCCTCGAGAGAACTGGGCGATCCAGGCGAAGGTAACGAGGAGGCCCAAGCCGGTGAGATGAAGGTGTCGGGTGGTGGGGAACCATCCGGGTCGACAAGGTGTTAGGTGTTGACTCTGATTAGTCACGTCGTGGCTCATCTCGCACCTTCAGAGCGACTTCGCCGCTTTGCCGATGAATTTTACCCGTTCAATCGCCGATGCTTGACGCTTGGCGAGTCAGGCGGAGATGAACATCGCGCGTCGCATCTCGATCAACGTCACAAAAGTCTGCAGTTCTCGGCGATACAGGATGGGGACGACCGACATTGGAACGGAGATGAAGCCAAAGCAACCTCCGGCTCCGTGATCACGTCTCGTTGAGTGGTGTCGTCTGCGACCGCAGCAGTCTCAGCGCAGTGATGAACATGTCATGAGGCTCGCTGGCCCTGCCTCAGGGTTGAGTTCGACTGTCGTGCTGGCCATCTGGGCCACTGACTGCTCGGAGAGATAGCGCCGCTCTGCAGCGACCGGGTCTGCTCCGCATCAGTTGACGTGCTTGACAGCACCTCGGAGTTCGTTGTGGTCGCGCATGACGCCGCAATGATCGATCGTGTGCTGCATCACGAGGACAACACCGACGAGAACAAATGGCTCGCGCGTGTCCTCATCGAGACCCTGATAATCAAGCCGGGCTGGCAAATCAAGCCGACACTGTGGGTCACGGGCATCTGCGACTTGGACGCAACCGCCCAGGGGTCTTCGCAAAATAGGAAAAACCCCTGGTATCACTGCAGTCTTGGTAGCCCGACCGACTTGCGTTCACACGGATTTGTTGGTGTTTGCACACGGCTGAGTGCCCCTATCGCTCCCCAAGCGGGTTCACCCATACTCAGTCATGGACAAGAACACAGTCATTGACGAAAGCACGGATCGATCCCTTGCGAGGGACAGGGCGATGGCTCATATCGAGGCGCGACACGCGCGTGCAGCCGAAACAACCTGCATCTTGGGAGGCCTGGCTGCCGAGCTGGCGGGATCACGTCCCGCTTCGGGTCTCTAAAATGCCCCCATGCAACGACTCCGCTACCTCATCGCCCTGCCCGCCGCCATCATGTTGGTCCTGGCCGGCTACGGCGCCTCAAGCTTGATGGCCGGAGCGTCGTCGACGCCGACCGGCTACTTCGCCTGCCTTCAGGGCGGCACGCTCTCGAAGGTCGGAACCAAGTCGCCAACCTGTGTCGCCCCGGCGAAGGTGATCACCTGGAGCCAGGTGGGCCCGACCGGTGCCACCGGACCTCAGGGCATCCAGGGTGCCACCGGAGCCCAAGGCCCCGCCGGTCCCGCTGGCTCATCAGGCATTGCTGGCCCCGCCGGTCCCGCTGGCTCATCGGGTATTGCCGGCCCCGCCGGTCCCGCTGGCCCGCAAGGTTCAACCGGCGCAACCGGCCCGGCCCCAGCGGGCGGTCTCTACCTCAGCATGATTGGATGCCCGTGGGGCAAGAACGTCTCGCCCCCCGGCTTCTCGAGCGATGCCGTTTACACCAACCGCTACGTCTACTCCATCTGTCAGTTCTAGATACGAGCCCCCGCCACCCCGAGAACGGACCCTCCGCTAGGCGGTGAGACCCCTCGCCCTAAGCGACACGGTGTCGCTTAGGGCTTGATAGAGGAAAGTCACCATCTCGCGCACGAGATCGAGGTCGGGACGATCATGAACTCGATCGGCAAACGCGGACAGGTCAAACTCTTGATGGGTCATCGGAGCATCTCTCTTTCGTGTCTTCTTCAGGGACACGCTGAGAATGCTCCGATGGCCCGACTAATTGGCGGACCCTCCAAGTGACACCACTTCAGGGGACGTCAACCTTGCGGTTGGATTTGCCATCAGATATGTGCGGAGTTGTGGCTGTTTGTGGTGCGGAACCGCTCTTGTTCGTTAGATTTGGTCATGGCAGAACCAGAGGAAACTGGGCGAGTGTTGCGAGCCTATGCAGAAGCGTGGTTGGCGTCTGACTTGGAGGCGGTGATTGGTTCTTATCACGATGACATTGAACTGCATTACATGGGCACGAGTCCTCTAGCGGGAACGCACGTCGGCAGAGATGCAGCGTTTGTTGCACTCAGTCAGGCATCGCTTCGCAGCACTCGCAAACTTGTCACCGTTGAAGATGTCCTCGTGGGAGATTCCCTAGGTGCGCTGATCGCTGTCGAGGACCTCGGCGATCCGCCTCGGCGTGTTCGGCGAGTCCTGCTTTACCGAGTCCAGGAAGACAAGTTGCGAGAGTGCTGGCTGTTCGACGAAGACCAGCGCTTCGTTGATGATCTGTGGTCCAAGGAGGGTTGACAAACTGTCATGTTAGAGATGCGATCAGGCTGCGAGCGTTGTGAGGGCCCCCTCTCCGACGATGGAGATGCCGTCATTTGCAGTTTCGAGTGCACCTTTTGTGCAACGTGCGGTATTGAGCTCATCCACAAATGTCCCAACTGTGGAGGAGAACTCGTTCGTCGACCCCGACGCACCCTTTCCTGAAAGAAGCCGCCGGAGTTCGATGCCAAGATGAGGGCAACGAAGGGGAAGTCCACCCAGGGACTACTTGAAGAACTGCAGTGACCTGTTGTCATTCGGAGAACGTTGTGGAGGTAATGGGGCTATGTTCGAACCCCACCTGGGGCCAGAAACTCAATAATTTCAGGGTGTTCTGAGCCGTGCCTCACGGCTGACGCCGCACTTCGAGGTGACTTGCGGGTGGCTTCAGAAGAAATGGGGCGAAGTTCGAACCCCTCGTGGTATCTGCATTCACTGGAGCTACGTCGTGGACTGGTTTCGACCTTCTCTGACTTTAGGATGTCGGCAATGAAGCAGCGCCTACTCAACGTGATTGCTTGGGAAGGTATCCGGGGACGGATCATGTCGACGGTCATGGCTACTGGCAACGCCGATATGGAACGAGCGGCGATCCACCTTCTGGACCCGAACCCGACCGACGCAGTTCTCGTAATCGGCTGTGGTCCCGGAGTCGGGGCTCGGATGCTTGCTGAACGTTTGGGCCAAGGTCGGGTAGTGGCCACCGACCCGTCAAGCGTCATGGCTCGCTCGACGTCTCGCAGAATACGCCGAGCCAGATTGAGTCAGTCTGTCGAGGTCCTGCGAGCATCCGCTCATGCGTTACCGGCCGTTGAAGGTTCGATGGATGGGGTGGTCTCGGTCAACAACATCCAACTATGGCCCGACCTCGACGCCGGTTTGGCTGAAGTAGCACGCGTACTTCGTGGAGGTGGCCGCTTTGTCGTGGAACTCCACGAGTGGGCCGTTCCTGAGCCGTATGAAGTCACAAGTTGGATGACTGAATTGTCCGACCGGATGGCTCTTGTCGGGTTGGTCGCCAGATCCACTCGCCGCCGTGTCCGTTACCGCTCCGGGCGGGGATTCGAAGTACTTGCCGAACGCATGCAGCAATGACTGTTCGTGTCGTGTGGCGTGCCACATGCATCGTGCCACGGAGATTCGAATCTGCGAGCTTCGTTCATTGAGCTGACGTGAACTTGTTGTTGGTCCGACAACGTTGTGGAGGTAATGGGACTATGTTCGAACCCCTCTTGGGGCCAGAAACTCAGTAGTTTCTGGGCTTTCCGATGAGGCGCGCCGGCCAAAAAGGCTCAAACCCGGCAATTCTCCGCTAGCAGCGGAAGAGATGGGACAACGTTCGAACCCCACGTACTTGACCCAAGTTTGAGTGAGCTGCTCGTAAAATGAGAGCACACAACGAAGGAAGGACTTCCGTGCGTCCCATTTTTCATCTTTCGATTCCTGTCCGTGATCTGAGTGAGGCAGTCGACTTCTACCAGAGCCACCTCGGTGCTGAGATTGGAAGGAGAACGGACGACTTTGTCGATGCCCTGCTCTTTGGCGCACAAGTAACGCTTCAAAACGATCCGGCCAGCGTGACGGCACCAATGCCGAGGACGAGACACTTCGGGGCGACCGTTTCATGGGACGCGTGGGAGTCAATCTCAGCTCGTCTTCGTGGAGGTCCGCTGATTGTTGAGCCGCCAACTCTCTCGTATGTGGGCGAGCCCACAGAGCAAGGAAAATTGATGATCAAAGATCCGAGCGGAAATCTCATCGAAATCAAGGCATACCGCCAACCTGACAAGGTTCTCGGCTCCCTGGCACACTGATCAGATAGTTCCAGAGGAGCCCTTCCTCTCAACAGTCTTGAGGCTCAATCCCGAAGCGTCTCCTGAGTTAGCTGCTTGTACGGTCGGTGTTCTTCCAAGAGCGAGGGGCGAATCCGTCGGACATCTGCTATCCTTACATTTAGAAAAAAGTAAGGAGAACAACATGGACGTGGCCGCTCGCTTGAGCTCCAAAGGGCAGGTAACGATTCCGAAGGCAGTACGTGATGCCCTCGGTGTTGAAGAAGGCGACTCCGTTATTTTTCGCATTGATGGCAACCTGGCGACGCTTCAGCGGACACCAGATTTTCTTGAACTGGCGGGAACACTCGCCGCGCCGGCAACAAAGAAGAGCGCCAGCTGGGACCGAGTCCTCGAGATCTCACGTGCGAGTAGGGCCAAGAAGTTTCAGTGAGTTCGTTTGTCGACACCAACGTTCTGGTTCGTCATCTGGTTGGTGATCCACCCGACATGGCGAGGCGAGCCACCGCCTTTTTGAGGAATGAAGAGAGTCTCTACCTCGCTGATCTCATCGTTGCCGAAACGGTGTACGTACTCGAATCGTTCTACGAAATCGACCGTTCTCGCATCAGTGAAGCAATTCGATCCTTGCTGGCGATGGAGTCCGTCCGAGTCATTGACGCTCCGCTACTCCTGCGAACGGTTGCCTTGTACGAAGGCGAACGGCTTGATTTTGCCGACGCCTACCTCGTGGCTTGCGCGGAAACCACTGGGGTAGGAAAGGTCGCTTCTTTCGACAAAGCCATCAGTCGAATACCCACGGTCGAGAGAATCGAGCCCTAAGGAATCAATGGATTGTCGTGGTTTTCACAACATTGGTGGAGGCGATGGGACTCGAACCCACGACTTCGACCTTGCAAAGGTCGCACTCTAGCCAACTGAGTTACGCCCCCGTATGTGACGGGTAGTGCTCTATGAGCACTGTCACCGTACCAGTCGGCCCCTGCGGTGGCGGTCGACTGGTTGCAGGTTGTCGCATCCTCCTCGTACGGTCCTGGTCGACAGGCAACGGATCGCCTTCGCCGGCCGAACCGCTGGCTGGCCCGGCGCAATGGTGCCGTTCGCTCCGAACTGGAGCCCCTTTCCACCGGGGCACCCGGCAACGGACCGGCTGCTCGCAATTTCAGGAGTACCCATGGCATCTGCACGGCATATCGATCGCGACGGACTACTCGACGCGTTGGCTCAAGGAGTCGCTGACCTCACCGACTCGGATCGGTGGCGGGCGCACCTCGAGGTCCAGGGGAGATTCCGCCGCTACAGCTTCAACAACACCTTCCTGATCGGGACTCAGTGTCCGGACGCCACGCGAGTGGCCGGCTTCGCCGCCTGGAAGAAGCTCGGCCGAACGGTGGTGCGAGGAGAGAAGGCCATCTGGATACTGGCTCCCCTGGTGGGACGGCGGACCCGTGCTGAAGAGGGCGAAGAGAAGCGCCCGATCTACGGGTTTCGTCCGGTCGCCGTATTCGACCTCGGACAGACCGAGGGCGATGACCTCCCAGAGGTCTGCCGGAACATGGAGGGGGATGCACCGGCGGGCTATTTCGATGCCCTGGCTGGTCTGGGCGCCGCGATGGGCTACTCGATCGAGGGTACGGAACTACCGGGCACCATCAACGGGGACTGCTCCTTTGACCTCCGGCGCATCCGGGTCGAGTCTCGGAACCAGCCATCCCACCAGGTAAAGACGCTCGTTCATGAACTGGCCCACGCCATGCTCCACGAGGGGCAGGCCGACCGGGCACTGGCTGAACTCGAGGCCGAGTCGACGGCGTACGTTGTCTGTCGGAGCCTGGGCCTGGACTCAGGGGACTACTCGTTCGGCTATCTGGCCAAGTGGGCTGGGGGTGGGGCTGAGGCGGTGGCCTCGATTACCTCGTCGGGAGCCCTCATCCAGCGGACGGCAGGGAGCATCCTGGACAGCCTGGAACTCGGCGACACCGGCGACACCGGCGACACCGGCGACACCGGCGACGAGGCGCCAGTAGGGGCGTCCGAGGCTGCCTGACCTGACCTGACCTGACCTGACCTGACCGGACCGGACCGGACCGGACCGGCACCCCGGTGGCTCAGCCGAGGGGCTTGGCCCGATCGATGGAACGCACGATCTCTTCCCAGGCGGCCTCCACGCCGTCGAATCCGCCGACCTCTGTCCGCTTGTGCGGCTCCAGGTCCTTGTAGACCTCGAAGAAGTGGGCGATCTCAAAGGTCAGGTGCGGGGGCAGTTCGTCGAGTGTGTGCACGCCCTCCCACATCGGGTCCCCGACGGCTACACAGATGATCTTGGCATCTGGTCCCTTCTCATCGGTCATCCAGAAGACGCCGACGGGCCGGCTCTCCACCATGCAGCCGGGAAAGGTCGGCTCGTCCAGCAGCACGAGAGCATCGAGTGGGTCGCCGTCTTCGGCCAGCGTGTCGGGCACGAAGCCGTAGTCGGCTGGGTAGAAGGTGGCCGAGAAGAGGCGGCGGTCGAGCCGGAACACGTGGTTCTCATGGTCGTATTCGTACTTGTTGCGGCTCCCACGAGGGATCTCCACCATGACATCGATCGTGCGATCGGGGCTCATGAACTCTGCTCTCTTCTCGGTACTTCGTCGGCCCCCATTGTGACGTACCGGCGGCCACCTTCGATCGGGGCTGGCGCGCTACTCCGGTCCGCGTGGAACACACCGACGGATCGAGGGAGGCGCTTGCTAGCCTGACCCCGTGAGCAATGAACCCGTCCATGCCGACATGACCGGGAACGATGCGAGCGCAGAGCCCCAGTACTTCGCCCGTCAGCTCTCCGATCTCGACTTCAACGACCGCCTGCTGGACCTGGTGGACGAAGCCGACCTACCGCTCCTCGAGCGGGTCAAGTTCCTGGTCCTGTTTTCCGAGCGCATCGATGAGTTCTTCCAGGTCCAGGTGGCGGGCCTCCGTCGCCAAGTAGTCGCCGGAATCACCTCTCGAGCGCTCAACGGCAGCACGCCCGAACAGCTGCTGGCCGACGTGAGGGCATCGCTCGAGCGGATGGTCCGTCGCCAGGAGACACTCTTGCTCGACACGTTGACCCCGGCATTGGCGGCAGAGGGCATCGAACTGAGCCATTGGGAGAGCCTCGACGAAGCTGACCGCACGTATCTGCATGATCTGTTCGATCGGCTCATCCTGCCGGTGGTGACCCCACTGACCGTGGACCCGAGCCACCCGTTCCCCTATATCTCCAATCTCTCCCTCAACATCGGGGTGGAAGTCCGCAGCCGCCAAGATGGCACCTCCCGGTTCGCCCGGGTCAAGATCCCACCCAACGTGGACCGGCTCCTGCCGCTGCCCGGCGGCCAACGCTTTGTGCCGCTCGAACAGGTGATGGTGGCCTTCTTGGACGAACTCTTCCCGGGGATGGATGTCGGTGAAGCCTGCGTCTTTCGAGTCACCCGCGACGCTGACCTGGCCCTCGATGACGACGCGGCCGACGACCTCTTGCTGGCGCTGCAAGAAGAGCTCCGCCGCCGACGGTTCCTGCCGGTGGTCCGCCTGGAGATCGACTCGCGCACCTCCGAGGCATCCATCGACCGGCTGACCGACGAGCTGGGTCTGGGCCAAGACGACGTCTATCGCTTCGCCGGCCCGCTCGGCTTGGGGTGCCTGTGGGCCATCCACGGCCTGGAGCGGCCCGATCTGCACGATCGACCGTGGACTCCTTTGGTTCCCCCGGCGTTCACTTCGGTAGAGCGCGATGAGGATGCCAGCATCTTTGCCGTCCTCGATCGCCAAGACGTGCTGGTCCATCATCCTTACGACTCGTTTTCGGCATCGGTCGAGGAGTTGATGAACGAGGCATCCGAGGACCCCCATGTGCTGGCTATCAAGCAGTGCCTCTATCGGACCTCAGGTGACAGCCCGGTGGTGGCTGCCCTGATCCGAGCGGCCGAACGGGGCAAACAAGTGGCCGTGCTGGTCGAGGTCACGGCCCGCTTCGACGAGGAGGCCAACATCGGCTGGGCCCGAGCCCTCGAAGAAGCGGGCGCCCATGTGATCTACGGGCTGATGGGACTCAAGACCCACGCCAAGACCACGCTGGTGGTGCGACAGGAGGGTGATGCCGTCCGGCTCTACTGCCACGTGGGCACCGGCAACTACAACCCCAAGACGGCCCGCATGTACGAAGATCTGGGGATCCTGTCGTCCCGGCCCGAGCTGGGGGCTGACGTCACCCGGTTCTTCAACTACATCACTGGGTTCAGTCAGCCTCCGGACTACCAAGAGCTGGTGACGTCTCCCGGTGGAATCCGCAACCGGGTGGTGGAGCTGATCGACGAGGAAGCCAAGGCTGGCCCCGACGGGCGCATCGCCATCAAGGTGAACGGCCTCGACGATGTGACGGTCATTGATGCGCTCTACCGGGCCTCACAGGCCGGAGTGCCGATCGAACTGATCATCCGCGGGATCTGTTGCCTGCGGCCTGGGGTGCCTGGACTGTCCGAGACGATCCGAGTCCGCTCCATCGTGGGCCGCTTCCTCGAGCACTCGCGAATCCTGCGGTTCGGAGGTGCTGGCGACCGCCCAGCCGTGTACTACATCGGCTCCGCCGACCTTCGCCGACGCAATCTGGATCGGCGCGTCGAGGCGATGATTCCGGTGGCCGATGCGGAGGCCGTGTCCCGCCTCGAGCAGATTCTCACCCTCAACCTGGCCGATGATGTTCAGTCGTGGTCATTGGCTGGAGACGGCCTGTGGAGCCGGATTCCGACCGTGGTCGGGAATGCCACCCAGCCCGCCCTGGAAGAGGCGGCCCTGGCCCGGGGTGATCTGCTGGACCGACCCCGAGGGTCACTGGTGTGAGTTACGCAGCAAGGTGCGGTCAGCGGATCGAGCCTGCTGCCCCAAGTTGCACTTGTCTCATGTTAAGAGGTAGTAACTAAAACATGACTATTCGTTCGGCGGCATCTTCCCGTCTGCTGTCAGTGCTCAGCGCCCTAGTTCTGGGAGGCCTTGCCTTGTCGGCCTGCGGAAGTTCTTCGGCAAGCCCTCCGCCTACGACGACCATGGTCCTCCAGCAGTCGGCACCGACCTTCCACGTCAATCCGGTCGCAACCAGCGGGGCCCAGGTCGGCGACACCGCCACGTTCGAAGCCCCGCTGTTCCAGAACGGTCGTGTAGTGGGCGAGTTGAGCGGGTCCCGGACACTGGTCCAGACGTCCAAGGATCTTTCATGGGCCACGCCGGCGAGAGTTCAGGGGCATACGGCTGGCCAGGCGCTCAATCTGTGGTTTACGACGGACATCTTCTACATCTTTGGCAAGGGCTCGATCCAGACACAAGGTGAGCGATTCGCCCCCGAAAACACCGATCCCACCGCTCTCCCGCAGATCCAGATCTCGGTGGCGGCGCCGATGGCCGTCATCGGAGGAACCAGGCAGTTCGCATTTGCCCATGGGCAACTGAACAGCCTCCGCCATGCGGACGGGACGTATACGCAGACCTTCACGCTCCGCCTCGGCAACTAACTGGCCGCAGAAGGCGGGAGCGACTCCCCTCTGGACCGGTCACGCACGATTGGACATGTCGCAGAGGGGCCGCATCAGCCGACATGGCTGGGAACGATCAATACTGTGGGGGGAGGCCGGAGCGCCCTGGGTCAGGCCACAGTGGCCTGGATACGCGCCATGACCTCGTCGGTGAGCTTGGGCATGACCTCGAGTGCAGCCAGGTTCTCGTGGACCTGCTCGACCCGGCTTGCCCCGGTGATGACCGAGGATACGTTCGGGTTCTTGGCGCACCAGGCGATGGAGAGCTGGGCCAGGGTGCAACCGAGCTCGTCGGCAATCTCCTGGAGACGGGCGACGGTCTGGTTGCGGTCCGCATCAGTCAGCATGTCACGGAGCCACTCGTAGCCCGGCAGCGTGGCCCGTGATCCTTCGGGCACGCCGTCGAGGTACTTGCCGGACAGCAGACCCGAAGCCAGGGGACTCCAGGTAGTGAGACCGAGACCGATGCTTTCGTAGAGCGGGGCGTACTCCTGCTCCACCCGGTCCCGCCACAACAGGTTGTACTGCGGCTGCTCGACGACCGGCTTGTGGAGATGGTGGCGCTCGGCGATGTCCCAGGCCTCGCGCAGCGCCTCGGCTGGCCACTCGGAGGTGCCCCAGTAGAGGGCCTTGCCGGCCGAGATCATGTCCGACATGGCCCGCACCGTCTCCTCCAAGGGGGTATCAGGGTCAGCGCGATGGCAGTAGACCAGGTCGACGAAGTCGAGGCCGAGTCGGTCCAGCGAGCCGTCGATGGCCTGCATCAGGTACTTGCGGTTGAGGGTGTTGCGCATGTTGACTCCAGAGCCGAGCCCCCAGAAGATCTTGGTGGAGATCACATACGAGTTGCGATCCCACCCGAGTGACCGGATGGCCTCACCCATGATCCGCTCGGACTCTCCGCCGGCATAGGCCTCGGCGTTGTCGAAGAAGTTGACCCCTGCGTCGTAGGCCGCGGACAAGCAGTCTTCGGCCAGGTTTCCTGCCAACTGGGGCCCGAAGGTCACCCACGATCCGAAGGACAGGACGCTGACCTTCAGGCCGGTTCCGCCGAGGCGTCGATACTCCATCTCCATGGTGGCTCCTTTGTAGGTGATCAGTCGGTGCGATCGAAGGCCCGTCGACCAGAGGGTGGCGGGCGACCGAATCCTAGAGTGTGCGATGTTAGAGCGGAGCGCCGTTGGGGTTGGACCGCTGACCCGAGCCGACGATGAGCCTGGAAGGAGGAGACCGGGTGGCTCAAGCGGCTAGGGGACCGGAAACGCCACGCACTGTGCGCCAGGGGTACGGTGAGAACACTGTGAGTAGGTCCATTCCCGTCCACGATCACCTCCATGAGGTCCACACCGTGGAAGACGTGCTGGCTCTGGTGCGCGAGCACGGCGGCCGGGTCACCAGCTCCCGGCGGCTGCTCCTCGAGGCACTGTTCGACAATCCGGGCCACAGGACGGCTGAAGAGTTGGCCCAGACGGTCCAAGCCCAGGCACCTGATATCGCCCTGTCCACCATCTATCGGAACCTCGAGGAGTTGGAGAAACTGGGCGTAGTCGTCCACTCCCACCTCGGCCACGGCCCAGCTACCTACCATCTGTCCGAAGGCGCCCACTGCCACTTCGTCTGCCAGGACTGTGGGACAGCCGTGGAGGCACCAGACGAGCTCTTCACGACCTTGGCTGACGCGGCACGCGACCGGTACGGATTCGAGATCGACACGCGGCACTTCGCCATCCTCGGACGGTGCGCGAACTGCAGAAAAGGGAGCGAACCATGACGCACCACGGAAACAGTATCGATCGCACCGACGAGTGGGACCAGATGCGGGCCAAGTACTTGCGACCGATGGGCGAGCGCCCCCAGTCGTCCGCTCGCGGGCTTCATCACTTTGCCTTGATCTCGAGCGACGTGGAGCGGACCATCACCTTCTTCCAGGACCTCCTCGAGTTCCCACTCGTCGAGTTGTTCGAGAACCGGGACTACCGCGGGTCGACCCACTTCTTTTTCGATATCGGCAACGGCAACTACCTGGCCTACTTCGACTTTCCCGATCTTGATCTCGGTGAGTACGCCGAGGTGCTCGGTGGGCTCCATCACATCGCCATCAGCGTCTCGCCCGAGCAGTTCGAGCGCCTGGTGGCCAAGTTGCAAGCAGCCGACGTCGACGTCCACATCGTCAATGGGGACTCGGCGTACTTCCCCGGGCCGGACGGCGAGCGGCTGGAGCTGCTCAGCTACCCGCTGCACGACATGTACGGCAGGATCGTCGGGTAGTGACCGACGGGGGTGCTGCCTGGGCGGACGCACCGGTGACCGTGGTGCACGGGCTCGATGTGGAGCTAGCCGACGATCCCGACGGCACCAGGTCGATAGTGCTGGAGACCACCACGGCTGGCGAAGTCGGCATTTGGGAGATCGACCCAGGAACCGTCCGAGACATCGAAGTCGACGAGATCTTCGTCGTCCTGTCCGGCCGGGCCACGATCCGAATCGAGGGATCGCCCGAAACAGTGGTGACTACCGGTGACATCGTGCGACTGCAGGCCGGAGCCAAGACCACCTGGATCGTCACGGAGCGCCTACGCAAGCTCTACCTGACCTGGGATGCCACAGGCGGCTGAGCAAGTATCGCCAGGCCGGAGCCGGGGAGGTCGGTGGCGAAATAGTCTGGACCCATGAGCCTCTCCCTGACCGCGGGTGCCGTGGAGCCAGTCATTGCCGGGCTGCTCGGTGCCATCGACGTCGATGGGGGTCCGACTGACGAGCAGCTGACGGTGCTGCGGATCTTGGCTGCCCACCTGTGGGACCACCAGACGATGGACCTGGATGCCATCGCCACACTGGGACCTGACGCGCTAGCCGCCGCAGTGGTTGACCCGGTGGACCGCCGTCGATTCCACGAGGTCCTCGTGGTCCTCGAGGTGTGCCGCCACCCGCTGAGTGCAGCGCAGGTGGCATCGGTGGAGCGCTACGCCGAAGTACTGGGGGTCGATGGACCAGACGGAGCGCTCTTCCGGACGTTCGTGGACACGGGCCGTGAGCGGGCGGCGGCCGACTACGCCCGGTTCCTGCGGGGCAGCCTCGATGATCGCGAGGAGCCAGGGCTGGCGGGCGACAAGCTCGGCGGTCCGGATGCATCGGGGGCCGAGCCCGGTCTAGCCCACGCCGTCGCTGCGTTCGGCGACCTGGCCCCGGACAGTCTCGGCCAGGCGCTCCTCGCCTTCTACCGCCGCCACGCAATACCGCTGCCGGGCGAGCGGGAGTCGAGCATGAATCACTTCTTCGTGGGTCACGACATGACGCACGTGATCGCAGGCATCGAGCCGACCGCAGCCGGTGAGGTGGCCCTCAGCGCCTTCCAAATGGCCATAAACGACAGTCCGGTGAACCGATCGGCTCTGCTGGCATCGCTGGTTGCCCACGAGGCTGGTTTCGCCAGCCCAGAGACGTTTGCGGCCGAAGAACGGACCTTGAACAGCGTTGGTGCGGCCGAACTGCTCGGTCAAGAGATGGAGCGAGGCGGCCGTTGCACGGCCGACTTCTCTCTCGTCGACCACATGGCGCTCGCTCCCCTGTTGTTGGCCGAGGTGCGCAGCCAGTTCGGGGTGGTCGCCCCAGTTGACCCCGACGACGGCCATCACTACTGGCCGTAACCTTGGGTGATCCCCCCGCTACCGGTGCCATGCGGACCCTTTTGCTCAGAGAGGAACGGGTCCGCCATCGCGCATCCGGACAACCCGGGCGGGCACGCCTACAGCGACCGAACCGGGTGGCAGATCATGGGTCACCACGGCGTGGGCCCCGACGACGGCACCCGATCCGATCGTGACCCCACGCGTGATGGTGGCCTTGGCCCCCACCCAAACGTCATCCCCGATCAGCACTGGGGCCGAAATCCGGCCCTGGTGAAGGATCGCTGTATCTGTATTCACAAAGGCATGGTCGTGGTCACGGATGGAGACCATCTCTCCGAAGAGGCACTGCTCGCCGATGATGACGCTACGTTCCACGGCAATAGTGCAGTGATGGCCGAAAACGGAACCTGCCCCCACCTCGAGGTGTCCCGAACTCTCGAGGGTGAACCCGTGGTCGAGCACGCACCTATCACCAAACCGCACATCGGCCCGCCGGCTAACGGCGAAATGGGAACCGGAACGTACATCGCAGAGGCGACCGAAACTGATCCGATGGTGACGGACGCGGGCGAAGGTGAGACCCAGACGACGACGAAGGTAGCCACGGAACCGGGAAAGACCACCGAACTCCCATGGCCCGGCGCCAGCCACTGATAGGTCAGATCGGGCTTCGTCCGATCCGTTCAACTGCGAGGCCACTACATCACCATACTTGGACGGCACACACGCCCACGTCTCGGCGGCTGGACCCTGTCATGGCTAACCGCCCCTCGTCGCCAACGACGCGCCAACAGGACCAAATTCCCACCTCTGCAGGGCCCCGATGCGCGAATCAGCGGGGGTCGAAACCCCCGCTGGCCTGCGTGCAACTCTGGTCGGGCTGCCCGGATTTGAACCGAGGACCTCTGCGTCCCGAACGCAGCGCGCTACCAAACTGCGCCACAGCCCGTACTCCGTGGTCGACCCGAGGGCCGTCCGTGGGACTCGCAGATCCTACCCGACGCTGGTGCGGTCGGTCCCCGGGTCATCGGGATCGGGCCGCTCAGCGGTTTCGTCGGTGTCCGATGAGGTCCGCTTCACCACCACCTTGGCGATCCGGCGCTTGTCCATCTCGGCGATCCGGAGCTGCCAGCCAACCATCTCATGGACCTCGCCCTCGGCCGGTATGTGCCCGAACGCATGAAATAGGTAGCCGCCCAAGGTGACGTACTCACCTTCGGGTAGGTCGATGCCCAGCTGATCGGCCAAGTCGTCCACGCTCACTCGCCCGTCCACTAGCCACCGCCGTCCGTCCACCCGGACCACGTCGGGCTCTTCGTCCGGATCGAACTCGTCGGGCAGATCACCGACCAACGCCCCCAAGAGGTCCTTAACAGTGACGACTCCCTCGATGCCGCCGTGCTCGTCGACCACCACGGCAAACGCCCGCCGCTGCCGTCTCATCTCGGCCAGCACATCGAGGACCAAGCGCGACTCGGGCACCAGGAACGGCTGGCGCAGTCGCCGAGCCATATCGATGGGATCAGGAGAAGTATCCCCTTCCTGTCCATCTCCGACCGTCAACCCAGCGCGGAACAGGTCGTTGACGAACAGGACCCCGATCAGCTCATCGAGGTTGTCGCCGCACACCGGAAAGCAGCTGTGACCCGACTCGCGTACCGCCTTGGACACGCCCTCGACGGTCAGCGGGATGGTGAGGGCGACGACATCCACCCGAGGGGTCATGACCTCGCCGACCACGGTGTCGCGCAGGTCGTGGAGCGCATCGATGATGAACTGCTCTTGGGCATCTGCTCCGCTGTTGACCGGCAGCCCGGGGGCCTCGGTGCTGGCGGCCTGACCGCGCAACTTTGACCGGCGTCCCGGGGATCGTTCGCTCTGGTCTTCAGTTCGACGGAACACGGACAACGCAGTGACCCGCTCTGTAGTGGGTGGACCCGTCAGCTGCCGGAGGCAGCGGGTGCGGCGACGACGGACAGCGGGGTGTAGGACTCGTCGTAGTAGGTGCCGCCATCGAGGAGGGCAGCAACGGCTCGGCGCATGCGGATCGGGTCGAGGGGCTTCACCAGCCACCCCTCGGCGCCGGACCGCCGGGCCAGAAACACGTCAGGACGACGGTCGAGGAGCATCAGGACCGGCACGTGGGCAAGCTTGCCGTACGAGGCCTCGAGGTGGAGTTCCAGGGTCGTGGCCATCCCGCCCATGTTGCCCATCTGCATGTCCACGATGACCAGATCGGGCATCGACTCGGCCACCAGAGCCATGACCTCGGGGCCCGAGCGGGCCTCGACGATGGTGATAGCAGGATTTCCGGCCGTTGCGGCGATCTCGGCCCGTACGGTGGGCGCATCACTGGCCACGAGGATGGTCGACACGAGCCAGAGGTTAGCGCCCCATGAGCCGGGACCCACACGGCCCCACCACCCTTGGGGTATGTGCCAGGTCGATCAGGCCCCGTCCTGCCCGAACAGCAGTTCGGCCACTGTGGCCAGGCCGGCCAGATCGTGGACGTCGCCGTTGAGCAGGGGCACCCGGTAGACGGGGGCAGGAGCGACCTTGGCCACCAACCCGGCGTAGACAGACTCTTCGCGATCGGACGCCAACGTGTACCCAGTCAGGTTGTCCACCAGTGCAGCCAGCGCACCGGCCGGCCCACCATCTCGGTGCCCGATCGGCGCACCGTAGGGGGCTAAGGAAGCGAGCTGGTCGTCCGAAGCGAACCGCGGCTGGACCCGGTTGACGATGAGGGCAGTGGCCGACATCTCGGATTCGGCCAGCTTGCCGGCGAAGTGCACCGCCTCGTCGACCGAGTCGGCCCGAGGTGAGGCCACCAGGACGAAGGACGTGCCCGGCTGGACGAGTAGCTCCCGCACCCGGGCGGCCCGAAGTCGGAACCCCTCCTCCATCCCTTCGAAGGCCTGGAAGAAGGCGACGGCATCGCTGACGATGTCGGCCCCGGCCACCTTGGAGATGGTTCGCAGGAGGGCGCTGGCCGCCACGCCCATCACCCGGAGACCTACGCGCGTCGGCGCCATCACCGCCTGGAACACCCGGTTCTCCAAAAAGTGGGTGAGCCGGCGCGGGGCGTCCAGGAAGTCGAGGGCGTTTCTCGACGGCGGGGTGTCGACGACCACGATGTCGAACCCGCCTTCCTCCACCAGTTCGTAGAGCTTCTCCATGGCCATGTACTCCTGAGTGCCCGAGAGGGTCCCGGTCAAGTTCCGGTAGATCCGGTTGACCCGGATGTCCTCGGCTTGCGCTTCCGAGTCGGAGTACCGGGAGATCAGGTCATCGAAGGTGCTCTTGGGGTCGAGCATCAGCGCGTACAGCTCGCCCGGCCACTCGCCCTCGATCCGGGTTGGCCGATTCGACAGTTCGTCAATGCCCAGCGAGTTGGCCAGACGCCGGGCCGGGTCAATGGTCACTACGCATGCGGTGCGTCCGAGCTGAGCAGCCTGCAGGGCGATTGCCGCCGAGGTCGTGGTCTTCCCCACCCCTCCCGAACCGCAGCAGATGACGATCGACTGCTCCCGGACTACCCGGCTGATCGTCATTGGTGGAGCGGAAGTCGGTGCCGGACCAGTGGTACTCATCGGACCGCCTCGACCGGGCCATGGAGGGCTTCGATACCTGCAGCCAGGGAGTTGCTGAGGGTGTCCAGCTCCAGGGGTCCGATGGCATCGGTAAACAGAAAAGGCACCCTGAGCTGGGCGAGTGGGAGCTCGTCGGCCAGACGCCGGATCTGCTCCTCTTGGAGAGCATGGCGCCGTTGACGGAATTGGCGGGCGGACTCCATGGTGGCCAGAAGTTCGGGTTGGAGGTCGACTCCCGCGGCCGCGGTCGTCTCCTCGGCTGGTACCTCGAGGCCGGCCACAGATGGGTAGCAGGCGTTGATGATGATCGGCCCGAGGGCGATCCCGACCCGATCCTCGAGTTGGTAGGCGGCCTCGATCACCTCGTTGACCGGCATCTCCTCAGGCAGCGTGACCAGGGCCACCTGGCAGCGGGCTGGGTCTGACAAAAGAGCAACCACATCGGCGGCCTGGCTGCGGATCGGCCCACCTCGTGCCGCGTCGAGCAGTCCGGCGGCCGAAGACAGGAAGGTCATGGTGTGCCCGGTGGCCGGAGCATCGACCAGGATCAGGTCGGCTACCCGGCTCTGCTCGATCTGCTTGATCTTGCCGAGCACGAGGATGTCGCGGATTCCGGGGATGGCTCCGGCCACGATGTCGATGATTCCTGACGACAGCAGCCGTTTGGAGAACCGCTTCATGCCGTGATCGTCCAGGTACTCCAATAGGGCGTCATCAGGCGTGATCGTCCGGGCGTGCACCGAGCCAGGCGGAATGACGGCTGATTCATCGACTGGACCAGCACCTAGGTCGGTGGCCCCGGCGGCATGCAGGATCTCGCTGGCGTAGCCGAGGCCCCCGGCGCCACCGAACGCCGTGGATAGTCCGGAGCGGCCTTCGAGTTCGACGACCAGGACCGACAGGCCAGCTCCTGCGGCCAGGTGGGCCAAGGTGGCGACCAGGGTGGTCTTGCCGACCCCACCCTTCCCGGCCACGATGACGATCCGGCTTTGGTTGCAGAAGGAACGAATGTCCATGACGCCTTGAGCGTACTGTCCGGCCCCTGTTGCCACGCTCCACCTCTAGGACTCCGGGTCACCAAGGACGGCCAGAATCCCACGCTCGGCGCGAAAGTGGAGAGAAATTCGACCAAATCCTGCTCTACCCCTTGTATCCACTATTGGCGAGGAGTACGTTCCCAACGATAAGTAGTGCCGAAGGGGGAGTCGGGAAGTGAGTCAGGTGACAAATTCGTGGCAATTGAAAGCTGCGTGCCGGGGGCCGCAGGCGGAGATCTTCTTTCCGCCTGCCCATGCAGAGCGCAAAGAAGAGAAGTTGCAGCGCGAGGAGCGGGCCAAGTCGATCTGCAAGGTCTGCTCGGTGCGGGTGGAGTGCCTCGAGTACGCACTGCGCATCCGGGAGCCCCACGGAATCTGGGGTGGCCTCAATGAGATGGAGCGCCGCCTGCACGCCGAGCGCAAGGTCGGCTAGCACGGGTTCGACTCAGTCGGGGCTGACTCAGTGGGGGCTGACTCAGTCGGCTGCGCTGGACTGCACCGCGTCACTGTGGATCATGGCGCTGGTGCGCCAAGTGACTGGGACGCATCGCGTACCGCCTTGGAGCGGCACACCGACATTGGCCTCTGCCCGGTAGCGGCACAGAGGCCGACCGTGAGCTGGTTGGCCGAGGCGATGATCGCCGCTCCAGTGGGCGGCACGGCGGTGGCTGGTTCCTCACCGTCGACGGGGGGTGTCGCCACCTCTCCGGCGATCTGAGCCTGTGACTGGCCAGCAAGAAGGGCGGGGCTGAACCCCGACGTGGTCGCCACCATGATCCCGGCGATATCCACGAAGGGCCCGGCCCCGATGGCGGAACTGGATACGGCAGGTGGATTGGCAGCTAGCAACGCGGCCTGGGACGAGGTGAGCCGGGCGATCCTGGTGAACTTCCCGTCCGCCCCGACCTGGGCGGAGTAGCGCTCGACCCCGGTGAAGGCCAGATACCGGCTCGAGTACCGGGCTCCGACGAAGCTGAACGTGGCCGTGCTGGGGAAGACCGACAGAGGGGCAGAGGTGGCCTCACCGAGGACGGTGAACCGTCCGAACCGGGACAGGGCTACGACCAGCGCCCATCGCTCAGCTGCACAGAACGGGCAGTACTCGGCCCCGATGAAGAGGACCTCTGGTCGGCCATGCGAGGTGAGGGTCGGTTGTCCCGCCACCATCCGAGGCTGAGCGAGCACCACGCCTGGGACGGTGGTGCCGATGCGGTCGAAGACGGTGGCCGGCACCGTCGACACGGCGTCGAGGATGCCCTGCGAGGTGACGGCGTGCTGCGCTGGTGCGGCGGGCGACGACGTGTGGGTCAGGCCGTAGGTGACCAAGCCGGTCGCTGCTAGTAGGACGATGACTACGGCACCCCACGCCAGCTGAGCCGAGCGACTCGGCTGGTCGCCCCTCATGAACCCGCCCGCACGCTAGGAGGCTCAGGTCGCGTCGGCTTGGGCCGGGACGTCTTCGTCGTCCGTACCGTCTTCGTCGTCCGTACCGTCTTCGTCGTCTTCGTCGTCTTCGTCGTCCGTACCGTCTTCGTCGTCTTCGTCGTCCGGCATGCCGTAACCGGGAGCGAGGACGATGGGAGAAGCGGTGGCGATGATGACAAAGAGGACCAGTGTGACCACGTGGACGCTCGTGCACCACAGACAGATCGACTTGATGAGGAAGAGCTCAGCGATGATTAGGTAGATGATCATCGCCACACCAGTGACGACCATGATCAGCCGAGCCAGGTGGATCCTGCGGTCAGCCGAACGCCACGCTGCCGGTAGGCAGAGCAGAAGCATGGGGACGAAGAAGAGCAGCCCCAGCATGGCGACGGGGATCCCGAAGATCACCGACTGAGGGCTCTGGGTCACCTTCTCGCAGTTGAAGGCGGCGTTGGACACACAGGCCAGCGCCTTGGGTTCGAAATGAGTGATCGTCAGGTAGATCGACGCACCTAGTCCGTAGATGCTCAAGAGCAGGGTGACGAGCGGCTGCCACCGGATGGCGGGCATGGGGTGGACGGCTCCCGACTCAGCCGAAGGTGATGCCGAGTGCCTTGGCGGCATCTTGGACCCCGGAGCTGGTGCACACGCTGGCGGGCTGGCCCTTGGAGGCCTGGCAGATCGAGGCGCTCATGTAGTTGCCTGTGGCCAAGATGGCCTGCGTCACCGGGTTGGTGGGGTCCGACAGTCCGCTGGCGATGTCGGTCGGACTGAGACCAGCCAGAATCTGCGGGTCGTAGCTGGCACCCGAGATCAGCGCCATGTTGTTGATGTTGACGAACGGGAAAGAGATGCCGCCGCTGGTGCTTCCGTTGGGAAGGTACTTCGACGAGCTGTAGGTGGTCAGGTTCTTCTTCTCTTCTTTGGTGGGGTCGTCCAGGTTCGTGTACTGGTTGGGATTACCCGCGACCGGCACGTTGGTGTACTGCTCGACGCCCCTGAAGGTGATGTAGGGGCTGGACAGGGTGGCACCGTGATAGCTGAAGGTGCTGGTGGTGGCATCGACGTCGGTGTGGGATGACGCCGTGGTCTGGAGGTTCGACCAGGTCCCGAAGCGGGCCAGGGCAGCCGTCATGGCCCAGCGCTCGGCTGCGCAGTAGGGGCAGTACTCGGCGCCGTAGTAGAGCATCGCCGGGGTCTTGCCACCCAGGGTCATCGGCGGCTGGTCGGTCAGCACGATGGGCTTCGACACCGGAGAGGTGGAGGTGACTCCCACTTTGTTCCAGGTGGACATGGGGATGGTGGTGACGTCACGAACAACGGACGCCGCAGCCGGGACCACCGGCGTGTAGGTCAGGTTCTCGGTGTCGGTGCTGGTCGCCTTGACGATGAACAGGACGGCGATGATCACCACGACCAGGCCCACGGCACCCCATGCGATCCAGATGCCACGACGGGAGGTCTTCGGGCCACCAGAGGCTGCAGCAGCCTTGCCACCCGGCTTGGGGGTATTGCCACCCTTGCCACCCTTGCCGCTCTTGCCCGCTGCCGAAGCCGCCACCGGCCGGCTGGCGGCACGGCTCTGGTCCTTGGCGCTGGGTACGGTCCCTGGTGCGGGCGGCTTGGGCGTGTTGCCGCCGGTTCCGGAGTCTTCTGAGTTTTCGGCCATGGTTACGCAGTCCTCGCTTCGTGCCAACGTCGCCATGAGCGTAACCTTTCCTCCGCCCAATGGGGATTCAGTAGCGCTCTCGTTGGTTGCCGCCTGGGTGCAGCCCGATGGATTGACACCGATTTTCGGGCCATAGGGCTTACGATACGAACTATGGGGGCACAGACCGACACGGGAGACCTGACAGTGGCTGCCGCCATGGCGCCCTCGGGTCCGCCTGCCACTACCGGCTCCCCTCGGCTGACGCATCAACAACCGCGCATCGCTTGGAAGAAGACCACGGTGGACGGGCACACCGTTCGCTATGGCGAGGTTGGATCTGGCCCATCCGCGCTGTTCCTCCACGGATGGGGTCTGCGGCCCAACGCATATGCCCGACCGATCGAGTCCATGGCCGCGGCCGGATGTCGCGTGGTAGCTCCGGCCCTCCCAGGGTTCGGGGGGACCCCAGAGCTCCCGATAGAGGAGCGGACCTTCGTTGGCTACGGCGCATGGGTGGCACGGTTCCTCGACTCGGTGGGAATGGGAGATATGTCCCTGGTGGCCGGACATTCGTTCGGGGGCGGGGTGTCGACGGCGTTCGTCCACTACCAGCCCTGGCGGGTGGCTTCGCTCATGTTGGTGAATGCCATCGGCAGTCCGACCTGGGCCCTGTTCCCCAATGAAGTCCGGACCATGGTGCAGCGCCCCTTCTGGGATTGGGGTCGCCACTTCGGAGGAGACATCCTCAACTCGCCGCAGACGTTGCGGATGCTTCCCACACTGTTCGAGGACTTCGTTCCCAACCTTCTGGGCAACCCGTTGGGCATGTTTCGCACCGGTGAGTTCATCCGCCGAGCCGATCTGGTTGCCGAAGTAAGGGCCATTGCTGAACACGGTGTTTCTGTATCGGTCGTCTGGTCCGACCGGGACCGACTAGTGCCCAGATCGGCCTTCGACGAGTTGCGCCGTGCCGCCGGTGTCGAAGGGGTCGTGGTCGAGGGTGCACACGCCTGGCTGATCGCCGAGCCCAAAGAGTTCGGCGAGCTCGCCATCAGTGCACTCGTCGATGCCCGGCCCGGGGCCAGCACCGCACGGCCCATGGCCACCGCTGCTTCCTAGGGATCCCGTCCGGCCCTGTTGGCACTACACGTTGCTGGCGTTCGCTGTGGTGCTGTTGATGGGGAACAGACCGGTGCAGGGCCAGGGGTAGCCTGAAAACATGCCTGTGCCCCTGCGTGACGCCGCCACGGTGATGCTTATCCGCGATGCTGTCGATGATCTGGGTCTTCCGGCCATCGAGGTCTGCATGCTGAAGCGCAACCTGGCCAGTGAGTTCGTGGCCGGCGCCTACGTCTTCCCGGGGGGAGCTGTCGACCCCGAAGACCGGGGCGAGGCGGCCGAGGAACTCTGTCGGGGTCTGTCCGACGCTGCTGCCAGTGCACTCCTTGGCATCGAGTCGGGCGGACTGTCCTTCTGGGTGGCTGCGCTGCGCGAGTGCTTCGAAGAGGCGGGGGTGCTGCTGGCCCAGCCTCGCGACGCGGCAGACGGCACGTTGGTGCTCGACACCACTGATCCGGCCGAGCGCGAGCGGTTCGAGGCCCACCGGCTCGAGATCAACGAGGGACGGACCGGGCTACTCGAGGTGTGCGATCAGGAAGAACTGGTCCTGGCCGCCGATACCGTTCACTACGTCAGCCACTGGGTCACTCCCGAGTTGGCCCCACGCAGATACGACACCCGGTTCTTCGTGACCGCGGCACCCCCTGGTCAGGTGGCCCACCACGACGACGGCGAAACCATCGCCACCATCTGGGTCCGACCCAACGATGCGCTGCGCCGATTCGAGGCAGGCGAGATCGAGCTGCTCCCGCCAACCATCGACAACCTGGGGAAGTTGGCCATGCATGCTTCGACCGAAGCAGTCATGGCCTGGGCCAAGGGTGTCACTAATGTCCCGACCATCCTCCCGATCGTGCTGATCGAAGACGGTCACCTCCTAGTGCTGCGTCCGGGCGACAGCGGATATGAGCAGGCCCTCGAGGACCGGATGGCATCCTCGGACCCGGTCTCGCCCGAACTCGAGGCTGCGGCCAAGGAAGCCTGGGCGCCGAAGGTCATCCGGGGCCCGTCGAAAGACTGAGGCTCAGGCCAGGTCTCCGGCGGCCACGGCTGCTTCCACCCGCTCCAGCAGTCGGGCACTGCACCCGTCCATCGAGACGACGGCTGGCGGGTTGGCCACCAGGGCTGCGGCAATGCGGGCAAACTCACCTGCCAGCGGCTGATCGTCATCGAGGGCGACCGGCGTGCCTGCGTCGCCTCCTGCGGCTACGGATGGATGGAGCGGCACCGAGCCCAGTAGCGGTACGCCGACATCGGCGGCCAGCCGAGCCCCCCCGCCCGAGCCGAACAGGGCATACGACGTGCCATGTTCGCAGGTGAAGTCACTCATGTTTTCGATGACACCGGTGACCCGCAGATAGCCCTTGCGGGCCATGTCGGCAGTCCGGGCCGCCACTTTCTGAGCGGCCAGAGGCGGCGTGGTGACCACCAGGACCTCGGTGCGGGGCATCATCCGGGCCAGGCCCATCTGGATATCACCGGTGCCCGGAGGCATGTCGATGAGGAGGAAGTCGAGGTCCCCCCAGTGCACGTCCTCCAAGAACTGCTGGACGGCTCGATTCAGGATCAGCCCACGCCACATGATGGCCTGGTCCTCATCGGCCAGAAATCCCATGGACAGCACCCGCAGCATCCCCGGTCCTATCGCTCGCTCCAGCGGGACCATCTTCTTTTCGCGGGCCTCGACATCGCCTTGCATGCCGAGGAGACGGGGCACCGAAAACCCCCAGATGTCGGCGTCCAACACCCCTACGGTCAGGCCCCGCCGGGCGAGTGCCACAGCCAGGTTTACCGTCACCGAGCTCTTGCCCACACCACCTTTTCCAGAGGCGATGGCGATGACCCGGGCGGTATCGGGCACTGAGGTAACCGGCGGATCCTCGCGAGCCAGCAACCGGGCCCGGGCCATGACGGCCTGTTTCTGGGCGGCATCCATGACTCCCGTGGTCACCGTGACCTGGCCCACCCCGGGGAGGGAGCCGACATGGGTGTCCACGTCGCGCTGGATCTGGGCCCGGAGCGGGCACCCGGCGATGGTCAGGGCCACTTCGACTTCGACCGAGGATCCGTCGATGCGCACGGCGGTGACCATGCCCAACTCCACGATGTCGGCGCCAAGCTCGGGGTCCATGACGTTGCGGAGGGCGGCCCGAATCGCACCTTCGGTAGGGGCGGCGTCACCGTTGGCGGGAGTGTCGGGCCTGCTCACATGGACAATCGTAGTGGTGCCGGCCGCGGCGAACACCAGGTCGGTGTAACGCTGAGTCCCTCTGGCAGGTACGATTAGGTCTGTTGTGTCCGGTGGTCCTCTGTTTTCCGAGTTCCACCAGCAGGATCTCGACAGGACGATGAACCCGTCCCGTAACCACAGAGGAGCATCGATGAGTTCGACCATGCAGAACGTCTCCATCGGGAAGAAGCCCAATCCCGTAACCCTCACCGATGTTGCCGCCGCCAAGGTCGCTGACCTGCTGGCCGAGGAGGACACCGAGGGTTTGGCCCTGCGCGTGGCCGTCCGCCCCGGCGGATGCTCGGGCTTCAGCTACGAGATGTTTTTCGACGCCGATGTGGCCGAGGACGATGTTGTCCGCGAGTTCGGTGCCGTCAAGGTCGTCGTTGACCAGACCAGTGCCGACCTACTCAAGGGCTCGACCCTCGACTACAGCGACGGACTGCAGGGCGCCGGGTTCCACGTCACGAACCCCAATGCCTCGCGTACCTGCGGCTGCGGCTCGTCGTTCAGCTGATCCGCTGACGTACTGATCCTCTGATCCGCTGATCCGGCTCCGCGTCAACGGCGCAGACGTCGACGTACCCGACGACGGCTCCACCCTCCTCGAAGTCCTGCGCGAGCGCCTATCGCTGCGCTCTCTCAAGGATGGATGCAGCCCCCAGGGCCAGTGCGGGTGCTGCACGGTATGGGTAGACGGCGCACCGCGTGTGGCCTGTGTCACGCCGGCTAGACGGGTCGACGGCCGAGATATCACCACACTCGAAGGGCTCCCCGACTCCCAGCGCACGGTGTGGGCCGAGGGCCTGGTGGCCACCGGGGGGAGTCAGTGTGGGTTCTGCACGCCGGGCATCGTCATGCGGCTCGCTGCCTTGGAAGGTGCAGCACCTGTGCCCGACGACAAGGTCGAACAAGCGCTGCTGGCCCATCTGTGCCGGTGCACCGGATGGCAGACCATCACCGAAGCGGCCCGGGTAGTCCTGGGTGAGGTTGTGGCCGATGGGGCCTCTGCTGGGGGCGGACCCGCACAGACCGTGGATCGGGACCAGGAAGCCGCGGCCGAGCGGGCCGCGCTCGAGGGTGGCGTGCTGCAACGGGTGGGAACGAATGTGGTGCTGGGCGATGCCGGGTTTGCCGACGACGGCTGTCCGGCTGATGCCCTGGTAGCTGTGGTAGCTGTGGGCGATGGGGATGGCGATGGGGATGGCGATGGGGATGGCGATGGCTATGCGG
>Ga0194055_10000752_pt1 | contig 26137 bp, 23 predicted proteins | sample SepL449m_MetaG_FD_155482 | JGI IMG/M metagenome (GOLD analysis project Ga0194055, IMG submission 155482) | Anoxic zone freshwater microbial communities from boreal shield lake in IISD Experimental Lakes Area, Ontario, Canada - Sep2016-L442-9m | ecosystem: Environmental > Aquatic > Freshwater >... | reverse complement strand
CGCTCATGTTTTGACGCAAACCCTAATTTGATTACACGTTTCTACGAATTCCAAAACCATTAGCCGGACACTTGTGGGCAGAGATAGCAAATACCTGAGACTGGTGTTTTTGGGGCGACAGACTTTAGAAAGTGCCTGGTCGATGTCTGCGTTTGACGGCGTTCAAATTTTCGAAGTGTCACTGATCGAAGTCGGCAACAATGCAATGTGGGATGCTGCCATGCGAACACTCCCTGCCGAGCAAGGTGAGCGGGATTCGCCGGTGATCGCCAGAGTGACCGACCGAAAGGGTAACCAGATCTGCATTACTCGGATCAATGGGATCCCTGTTCTCGTTGCAGCCAGCCAGCCCCAGCGATTTAATGCAGTGGCGGTTGAGTTCCAGAGGCGCTGGCAATCAACACCGGCTGACAGGCAGGCCATTATTGGTTGTTCGATATCGTGAGGAAATCGTTTTTGAAGACTTAAAAAGGTGACTCACGAAATCGCCGCGACGACCATGTTCCTTCTAAAACAGAACAGGCTGCAAACTGAAATGCCTCCGATCAATCGCACGAAGCCCAAATTCCCACCCAAAACACCAATCGTTGGTGAGCCCCACACTTCGGCGGGCGCGACCGATTTGCAGCCGTTTGATCGGCGATCGTTACTCAAGTTGATCCATGCCACAATCCCGCTGCCAACCCGCGAAGAAAATTGCGCGGATGGCTCGCTGGTTTTCGTCGGTGGCGATCCGGGTGAGGTTGTGGTCCGGGTGGCAGGGAGTCGCATTACGATTTCCGTCTTCTCGATCGATTTCGAAGGTCCCCACACCCCCGTCGTCCGCACGCAGCCAATCATGAGCCTGAACTGGCGCGTTGTCCCGGCCGTGCAGTTGACGTCACTGCTGCAGGACATGATCGAAACGGCTCGCCAGTTGCGGCAATCACAATTCCGCAGGTGTAACAAGTGCGGTGAGACAAAACCCCCGGAATGGATGTACGACGACGATTCATGCCAGGGATGCGTCGCGTAGTTTCCTGGTAATCACCGACGGCACTGCGGGCTGCTACGGCAAAGCAATCATGGCAGTGACAACTGCCAACAAAAGCAGAAATCCCCAGAAAAGAAGGACGACACCGCTCAACACGACTCCCGAAATGGAGTACATGTACCGACGATCCACGAAGAGGCCGATCAATCCCAGTACAAATGCTGCGACGGCCAGAGGAACGCTCAGGAAAAATGCCAAAGGCGCAATGGCATTATTAGAAGGTGTGACTACGAGAAAAAGCCACAGAACTGGCAACACCGAAAGGCCTGCAGCAAGACAACTCGCCTTCGAAATGACGGGCGAAGATCGAGTGATTATGCGGTCTGCATTCATGAATCATCTCCAAACCGGGTAGCAACCGGTGTGTCGAAGGATCTCAGGTCGGCGAGGACTATAGCTGTTCGCTGTCGGCTGAAGGAGAAGCTTCGGCAGCGGGCACGTCGGCATCACTGCACCAGACCGTCAGCGTCGCTTTGTTCTTCAGAAGATCGACGGTCTTGACCTGCGCCTTCACGACATCCAACCGAGTTCGCTCTCGCAGATCAGCCAGCAAGGCTGCTCGATGTGCCTTACCAAGCAATTCCAGCTTGTCGTACTCCAATGTGTACTCAGAGAGCTTTTCCGCGGGGGCCTTCTTGCTTTTACCCTTCTCCTTCTTCTTTTTCGATGGCTTCTCAACGTCATTTGTTCCGACAATCCGTTCCTTTAGCATCGCCGCAGCGAAAATGATCGAATTGACGAGTGCCACTTCGACGTAGCTTGTCTTCTTGTTTGACAAGGAATTGACGACTGCGATCCCGATGACGATGAAGAGATAGGTCATCTCCTTGACCCGAATTGCGTCCGTGCGGTACCGGAGTACTCCGAAAATTGCGAACAGTCCCAGGGCCATGCCGATCCCGAGATCCAGCTTCTTCAGGGAAAAGCAGATGAAAAATACCGTCACATTCATCATCACGGCCGTAAACGCGAAATCACGTTCACGCTGCATCGGATAAATGGCAAACCTGACGATCAGTGTCAGAAAGAAGATGTTGATTGCGAAACGAACGAGCAACTTGAAGATATCGTCGTCGAACAGCGGTACTTCGAGAAATTCCATCACAAGGTCCAAAAAGGACAGCCATTGCCGTCAGCAGAAGTTTCCAGTCAAAGGAACAACATCGTCAGTTTACGGTACTGTCGACTTTGAGCCAATTCATGATTCCGTCTCATCAATGAACTGACAAATGTTTTGAGCGCCAGTTTGACATCGTGCAATTTTTCATGCGAGGTCACCAACAGAAAGCCCATCATTTTCGAGGATCTTGAAGTTCGTCGTCGGACAGTTTGCCATCCCGATTCCGATCAAGCAGTTTCAGTGCAGCGGCAGCCTGCTCAATTTCGGCGGCCGAGATCGTTCCGTCTCGATCTGCGTCCAACGCTTTCAGTAAAGTCAGCGGCTGCGCCTGTCCGTATGATCGCGGCGCGTTTACGGAACCCGGCCCCTGAAATCCGCCTGCGGATGGTTGCGGCTGGAAGACCCCTCCGTGCGTTTCCATGATCCTCAGATTGATGTCGCCAGAGACTTCATGACCCTGCTCTGTTCCCGCCGTCGTTAATCGAAGTTCACCAACGATCGATCGACGTGGTCCGCCACGCCCCTCCTGATAGCTCCCTGTCACCTGCAGGGCGTTTTCCGTTGTGGCCTGGAACTTACTGCGGTCGATGATCAGTGACAGAGTTATTTGTTTTCCGTCGTTGCGATCACCTGTGAAGATAAGGCCAGAAGGTGCGGAGCAACGGAACTCCAGAAGCGAAGACGAGCACTGGAGTTCCGGCGATCCATCAGGAGCTGGCGGATTCGGATTGAACTCGGTCCCACAGTTGCCATCTCGTCCGATGCTCTCGCGCGATCGTCGCCCGGTACAAAAAAAAGAGCCGGGTGGTCGGTTTGACCACCCGGCTCGAACGGGTCGTTCAAGGCTCATCCGAAATCTGCGACAAGATCGGATGAGTGATTCGCATCGCGCGGAGGGAGACAGTCCCCGCTGGGTCCGATCCGGCGCAAGTCTGATGCACCAGGTTCTGGCATTTGGTCGAAGTCAGGTCTACCACATGCATGGGTCAAAACCTGAAGCCCGCCGAACTGCCCCGGCGATGTTATCGAGTGAACGTATCCCGCAGTGAATCGCCCATTTCCCGAACGGCAGAGGTCGTCCTGGCACCGAAACCTCGGTTAGCTGACGCGGGTGATGGGGGCACAGGAGTTGGTGTCGGTTCCAGACTGGGGGCATCCGCTGGCCCAATTCCCTGAGGAATTGTTTCATACGTCTGGGGGCAGCTTGGAGTATCGCATGGTTTGCGACAGGAAATTGATGTCACGCAGCAGCCGGACAATGTCGTTGCCACAGTCAGCGAAGCGATCGTCAGAAGGGTTTTACCGTTGATGAACATGGCTGTAGGCTCGCAGTGTAAGTAGTTTCACCGAAATCCGTTCGGGCGATTTTGCACCCGAGGAAGAATTCGCATTTGAGTGTATTGGGGAATACCCTAGAGATCGGAAATCCGCAGAGGAGTGGAACAGGCAACTTCTGCCGATTCCGTCCCGCAGACCGAACGAGGTCCGGAAATTCCGTGTGCGACAGGCAAAATCGACTGTGCCGATGGAACCACCCTGTTCTCACGTCGGAGGCGAATAACTCACACCGCCGCGTGTCTGGAGCGATGTTACATTCCAGGCAATTCGACCAAACCGCTGGAAAATGCAGATTGGTAAATTCCGATCTTTCCCCGAACGCTTTCCACCGAATAGCCCCGTTGTCGTTCGCAGAAGAATCATGGACAAGTTCATCCACATCAGGTCTTCCAAGTTTCCAATCCTTCCTGGCGAGAAAGAGGAATTGGTGAACGAAGGGATGTATGGCAAGGCGCTTGCCGAATATCTGCAGGCGAGATTACGTGAACGAGGTTACGATGCTCCGTTCGTCTGCTGTGAAGACTGGGGATGGTGGATTGAACTGAAGACGGCACCCTTCGCGTTTGGGGTATGCATCTACTCTGGACCAGAGGAAGATGGCCCGGTTGATTTTGCCTGTACTTCTGGAGCTACTGCAACTCGGAAATGGAGCTGGAAGCGATTCAGATTTGTAGAGACATCCCCCTGGGTCGATAAACTTCACGAGGACCTGCTTGCGGTCTTCCGGGCCGACAAGGAAGTCGAAGTTGTCGAAGTTGTCGAAGTATCCGAACAGTTCCCATTTTGATGTCTCTTCGACGGAGCGAAATCGGGGTGTAGAGATTTTCCGTTGGTCCCTGACTGCGCTTTGCGACATCGTTATCCGAGATCCAATTGCCCGGGTCCCTGGAATCTGTTGCCTTCTGATTCCAGGACTCTTATGACAAAAACTGCTCGCGAAGGAATTTTTCGAGTGTTGCTGATGTCACTTGCGACGATTTCGTGAATTTCAAACGGACAGCGTCCTGGCCGTCACGATGCACTGTGATCTCGGGTTCGATGCCCATGCCAGTCACTTCACCCAACGTCACAGACCCTGCCGGGACAAAGACGTTGAGTTCCACTCCTCCGGGACGTTTGGTCACAACGTTTGCCAGGACCGATTTCCCAATCGAATAATTGACGACGACTTTCTGTGTCCAATCGATTTTCGGATCGGGCAGTAGTTTATCGAGCAGTCCAAAAACTTCTTCCAGAACCTCGACATTCCACGCGATCGTCCCTGCCAGAAATCCCTTTCGCATCACGTGCCATTTCCGCCCCAGTTTCTTCCATGGGGTCAAGTCTTCTAGATCGAGTGTTCCAGGACTGGTCCGATCCAGAAATGACTGCCGTGCCTTTTCGAAGAACTTCTCGAACGCAGGCGTCTCCATATCCGATGGCTGCAGCAGAACGACTGTGACATCTTCGAACGGACCATTCACAGTCGGGCGAATGCGGACACGCGGCTGGCGGTTGTAGACGGGAACTTCGTCGAGGTCATTGAAGTCGGTCAGGTCGAGTTCCTCCGCGAGTTCCAGTTCGTTGAACGTCTTCTTGCCGACGCGGAACTTCAATGTCAGTGTCCATTCATCTCCAGTGTAGGCATGCAGAAACCAGCCTCCGGCCTTGATCTTGCCGGCAACTTCCACCGAACTTCGCTCGGCCCAGTTTGTGGCCGAGAACTGATCGGACTGTTCCAGTCGATCAATGATCGTGGCGAGCATCGAGCCCTTCCAGCGCCGGGGCTTTCCGTTATTCGCCAGCCCCTCGCCCGTATGCCACTTGCGGCCATCGACTTCCCAAGGCATTTTTGCGTCGGCACCGATGCGGTTGGGATCAAGGTCCCCGGATTTCTTTCGACGTGCTTCTTCCGCATCGAATGAATCACGCTCTCCGCGACGGCCGCTCGACAGAACTTCTCCCAGAATCTCAGCCGTCAGCGAACGATGGACCGTAGAGTCACCATCGGCTTGACGCCGCTCGGCGGCTGCAACGATTTCTTCAGGAGTCCCTTGAGCAACAATCCAGCCCCCTTCGCTTCCTGCCTGCGGTCCCAGATCGATGATCCAGTCGGCCGTTTTGATGACATCCAGATTGTGCTCAATGACGACGACGGTATTGCCCGCGTCCACCAGGCTGTTCAGGATCTTCAGCAGCTTGCGAATGTCATCAAAATGCAGACCCGTGGTCGGTTCGTCGAGCAGATACAGTGTCTTTCCCGATTGAGGGCGTGCCAGTTCTGCAGCGAGTTTGACCCGCTGAGCCTCACCCCCGGACAGCGTCGGTGCGGACTGCCCGAGTGTCAGGTAATCGAGTCCGATAGCAGCGAGGACTGATAATGGTCCGCGAATCTTGGGGATATTGTCGAACAGTTCCAGTGCCTGACCGATCGACATGTTCAGCACATCCGAAATGCTTTGTCCCCGATACTTCACTGCCAGAGTTTCGGCGTTGTAACGCAGGCCTCGACAGGTATCGCATTCGACCCAGACATCGGGAAGGAAATGCATCTCGATCAGCTTCTGACCATTCCCTTCGCACGCTTCGCAGCGTCCCCCCGCACGATTGAAGCTGAATCGGGCGGGGCTGTATCCACGGACCTTCGATTCCGGCAGTCGTGAAAACAGTTCACGAATGTGCTCGAAGACACCCGTATACGTCGCGGGGTTTGAAGCAGGTGTTGTTCCGAGCGGTTGTTGATCAACGACAATGAGCTTGTTGAGAAGCCGCAGGCCGATGAGTTCGTCGTAGGGACCTGGCTGAGTCGATGCCCGGTGCAGATCATGAGCGATCGCACGTGCCAGGGTGTCGTCGATCAGCGAACTCTTTCCCGATCCACTCACGCCGGTGACAGCCGTCAACGTTCCCAGTGGAATCCGCAGATCGACGTTACGCAAGTTGTGCTGCCGAGCCCCCAGCAGTTCGAGCCATCCTCCACCCGGCGGCACGGGCTGACTGTTAGCGGCAACAGGCGGACTTACAGGTGACTCGTCGACAGCCGCCGCTTTCCTGGTTGCCTTCTTGCGTTTAGCCTTTGACGGTTCGAGCGAAGTTTCTGGAGCTGTTGGGACGGAGGACGGCAGTGCCATCCGGCGAACCTTGGGAATCACGATCTCTTCACGGCCGGACAGGAATTTGCCCGTCAGCGACGCTTCGCTCTTGTTCATCTCGCGCGGCGTTCCTTCCGCGGTGATTGTTCCTCCAAAGCGACCTGCCCCTGGCCCGAAGTCGTATAATCGGTCTGCCGCCTGCAACACTTCACGATCGTGTTCCACCATCACGACGGTATTACCGAGATCCCGCAGCTTTTTCAGTGCCTTCAACAATCGGCCGTTATCGCTGGGATGAAGTCCAATTGTCGGCTCATCCAGAACATACAGCACGCCGGTCAATGCTCGTCCGATCTGACCTGCCAGCCGAATACGTTGAGTCTCACCACCCGACAACGTGGGTAGTGTTCGGCCCAGTGTCAGGTAGTGCAGGCCGACGTCAACCAGGAACGACAGTCGTCCTGTCGCTTCGGTGAGCAGGTCTCCGGCAATTCGCTTCTGCGTGGCCGTCAGTTTCATTCCCTGCAGGAATTCCAATGCATCGCGCAGAGGAAGATCGCACAATTGCTTCAGCGTCTTCCCGGCCAGCTTTACCGCACTGGCATCCTCACGCAGTCGGCTGCCATTGCAGGCATTGCAGGGGACTTCCCCCACCAGGCCAAACAGCTTGTTCCGATAGTCGTACGAAAGGCTCGCCGCCTGTTCAATCGCAGGATACAGACCTTTGTATTGAAACTGTGCTACGGGTCGCTTCGCTGAATCGAGCGGTAAAGAGAACCATTGGTCGCCTGTCCCGAACAGAATCGCTTGCTGGTGAGCCGCATCCAATTGCGAGAATGGCACGTTTAAGGGAATGCCGATTTCACGAGCCATCTGAGCCAGCATCGTGCCGAACAGCGGGCTGCGGACAGGATCGGGCCAGGCCGACACGGCACCGTCTTTCAATGTGCGAGTCGGGTCCGAGATCAGGGCACTCAGGTTTGTCCCCTGCTGAACGCCGATCCCCTGACAGGCTTCGCACCAGCCGAGCGGACTGTTGAACGAGAAGTGATGCGGCGACAGTTCTTCAAAACTCTTGCCACATTCCTCGCATGACCGATGCAGACTGAACGGGATGACTTTCCATTTCTTCTCTTCGCGGGCTTCATCGACGATCGCAACGCGAATCAGTCCCTTCCCCAGATCGAATGCCAGTTCCACCGCTTCCGCCAGCCGTGAACGACCGGTCGACTTGCCATCGATCGCGTCACCCTTCGTCGCACCCAGCGACACGCGGTCGACAACAATCTCAACCGTATGTTTTCGCTTGCGATCGATTTCCGGAACTTCTTCCAGCGTGTAGGTCACTCCGTTGATACGAACCCTGCGGAACCCCTGTTCACCCAGTCGTTCCCACAGCTTTGCGTATTGCTGGCCGACAGCCACTTCCTGCGGGGCGAGAATCAGCAAGCGTGATTTGTCAGCGGTCTGTCCGATCCCCAGCAGTTTGTCGATCACTTCATCGACCGTCTGTGTCTGTACCGGAATGTGACAGGTGGGACAGAATTGAGCCCCCGCCCGTGCGTACAGGATTCGCAGATAATCGTAGATTTCGGTGACAGTCCCGACGGTCGAACGAGGCGTATTGCCGACCGTCTTTTGTTCGATCGCAATTGAGGGCTGCAGTCCGTGGATATGTTCGACGCGAGGTTTCGGCATCTGACCGAGGAACTGTCGAGCGTACGACGAGAGCGATTCGACATAGCGACGTTGTCCTTCGGCGTACAACGTGTCCATTGCCAGCGAACTTTTCCCAGAACCACTCGGTCCACAAAAGACCGACATCTGATCGCGCGGGATCCTCAGATTCAGATGTTGCAGATTATGTTGAGAGGCTCCGCGCACCACGATCGAAGTCTCGGCCCCATCTGCCGAATCTTTCAATGCGATCGAAGTCTGCCAGCGCGGGATCGCAGGGGCCTGCAGCGCCGCCGTCGACTTTGTTGCGGTCTTCTTCCCTTTCTTCGCCGTCGTCTTCGCTGGTGCTACCGATGGCAGGAACGCCTTCAAAGCCCGGCCGGTATGAGACTCTTCACATTGCACAATCTCTTCCGGAGTCCCTGCCACGAGGATCCGTCCTCCGCCAGATCCTCCTTCCGGACCAAGATCAATGACCCAGTCTGCCGTCTTGATCACGTCCAGATTATGTTCGACGACGATCACCGTATTCCCGGCCTCAACGAATCCGTGCAATACTCGCAACAGATGCTCGATATCGACGAAATGTAATCCGGTTGTCGGTTCATCCAGGATGTAGACGGTCTTGCCTGTGGAACGCTTACTCAATTCGCGAGCCAGCTTGACGCGCTGGGCTTCGCCCCCCGACAGAGTAGGAGATGGTTGCCCCAGCTTGATGTAGTCCAGCCCGACATCATGCAGCGTCTGCAACGATCGCTTGATCTTCGGATGGTTCTCGAAGTGTTCCAGTGCCTGCTGCACATCCATGTCCAGGACATCGGTAACGTTCTTTCCCTTGAACCGAACCTCCAGCGTCTCCTTGTTGAAACGATGCCCCTGGCAGACGGGACAGGTGACCCAGATGTCCGCGAGGAAATCCATCTCCAGCTTGTTGGAACCGTTCCCCTCACACGCTTCGCAGCGGCCCCCTTCGACGTTGAACGAAAACCGTCCCGGCTTGAAGCCACGTAGTTTCGATTCCGGCAACTGCGTATAGAGGTCGCGGATCAGGTCAAACAATTTGACATAGGTGGACGGATTCGAACGCGGGGTCCTTCCGATCGGGCTTTGATCGATGTCGATCGCCTTGTCGATATTCTCCAACCCGGTGAAGCTCGTGTGATGTCCCGGTTTGCCAGTCCCTTTGTTCACGTCCCGATTCAGAACTTCCCAGAGGATGTCGTTGACCAGCGAACTCTTGCCGCTGCCGCTGACACCGGTCACGCAGATAAATGTTCCGAGTGGAAATCGGGCACTGACCTCTTTCAGGTTGTGGTGCGTCGCACCGTGGATTTCGATCGCCTGTCCGTTTCCAGGCCGACGCTGTTCCGGGATCGCGATTTTGCGTCGCCCAGACAGAAAGGCACCCGTCAGGCTCCGCTCAGACCGCTTCACATCGTCGACAGATCCTTCGGCAACGATTTCACCCCCACGGACACCGGGACCGGGTCCGAAGTCGACGACGTAATCCGCGGCCTGCATCGTCTCTTCATCATGTTCGACGACGATGACCGTGTTCCCCTGATCTCGCAGGTCTTTCAGGCTGTCGAGCAGCATGACGTTATCGCGCGGATGCAGACCGATCGAAGGTTCGTCGAGAATGTAAACCACGCCGACCAGCCCGCAGCCAATTTGTCCTGCCAACCGGATTCGCTGGGTCTCACCCCCGGATAGTGTGGGTGCAGTTCGGTCCAGCGTGAGATAATCGAGACCGCAGCGCAGCAAGAACCCCAACCGCCCGCGAATCTCTTTAAGAACCTCGGTCGCAATGAACCGGCCCGTTTCATCCAGATTCAACTGTCCGAAGAATTCCCAGGCATCCAGGACACTCAGCGAGCAGACTTCTGGAAGTGATAACGCCGCCAATCGATTGGCGGTTCGAGTCACATCAAATGTGGGGGACGAAGTTGTGATTCGATAGCTGCCCGCCTGCTTGTTCAGCCGGCTGCCATTGCAGGTGGTGCAGTCGGTCTCGTGCATGTACTTTTCGAGTTGCACGCGACGCATCGGATTCCGCGTCTTGCGGTATTCGTCGAGCAATTCAGGGATCAGTCCGGCATAGGTCCCGCCCCGCTTCCAGGTCCCGCCCGAATGACGATAGGCAAACGTGATGTTTCGGCTTCCCAGGCCATACAGGAACAGCCGTTTGGATTCGTCGGAAAGCTTGGACCATTTGGTTTTGAAGAATGAGTCTTCGAGCATGTCGAGGTCGATTTCAATCGCCCGCCCGACCCCTTTGAGAATGTGCTTGCGCCACTTCCCAATGGAACTCAACTTCCCGAGGATAGCGATGGCACCCTTCTGAATCGACAACTCAGGATCGGGAACCAGCCGGTCCTCCATGAAGTCAAAGCGAATTCCCAGTCCGTTGCAGTCGGGACACATCCCCTGCGGACTGTTGAAGCTGAAGAGTTGCGGCGACGGAGCTTCGTAACTGATGCCGCAATGAGTGCACGCGTAGTCTGTCGAATAAAGCGTGTCATTTGCAGACAAAGGGCCTGACGCATCGGCCTCGTCCGGTTCGGGTTCTGCCCCTTTGGCCCGTCGCTTTTTCTTCCCCGGTTCCCCGTTATCCGGAATCGACGGCGTATCCAGGGCTTCCAGCGAAACGATCAACCGTCGCTCTGCCAGGTTCAGCGCGGATTCAATTGCTTCTGCGACACGCGAACGACTCGACTTCCCCGCAATCAGGCGATCGACGACAACATCAATCGAATGCCGCATTTGCTTGTCGAGCTTCAGGTCGTCGGTCAGTTGAACGACTTTCCCGTCCACGCGAGCTCGCAGGAAGCCCCGTTTGAGTAAATCTGCGAACAGATCTTTGTACTCCCCCTTCTGTCGTTGAATGACGGGAGCGAGGATTTGAAACTTGGTCTCATTCGGCAGCCTGAGGATACTGTCGAGAATATGGTCGCGCGTCTGTGCCGTGATGGGCCGACCACATTGATAGCAGCACGGTTGACCGACTCGAGCAAAGAGGACTCGCAGGTAATCGTAGATTTCGGTGATTGTTCCGACGGTCGATCGCGGATTTCGACCACTCGACTTCTGTTGGATCGAGATCGATGGAGCTAACCCCGTGATCGAATCGACTTCTGGCTTCGGCATCTGCCCCAGAAACTGCCGTGCGTACGACGACAGTGATTCGACGTAACGCCGCTGGCCTTCGGCGTACAACGTATCGAATGCCAGCGAACTCTTTCCTGAGCCGCTGACGCCCGTCATCACGATCAACTTGTTTCGCGGCAGAGTCAGATTGACGTTCTGCAGATTATGTTCGCGAGCACCCCGAATAATGATGTCAGCAGCAGGCATGAATTGGCAGACTTGCAGAAAGCGGTGTCAATCGGTTCCGTCCGAAGTGCAATCACTTCGTGCAACGTATGGCAGGCGTCGGCGCTTCGCCGTCGGAGACAATTATAGCGACGACATCCGTTCTGGCACGTCTGCCGGGATGACTTCGCAGGCGACGTTCGTCAGATTCCCAACCCTTTTCGTCGTAAAGTTCATGCGGTACGCTACGGGGACGCCAGTCCTGGAGTCGTCGATACGACGGAGCGACTGCGCGCGATCACCGGCTGCAATCTCAACCTGCCACGTCAAACGGCATTGAAGTTATGGTGAACATTTGGCTGGATGACGAGCGAGATCCCAATGATCCCATGATTCAGGAACTGTTTGGAGCCGAATTGGGAATGATCTGGGTTAAGACAACCCACGCTGCCATAAACTGGCTGAAATCCAAGACCGTCGCGTGGATTTCTCTCGATCATGACCTTGGCACTACCACGACCGGTTACGATGTCGCGAAATGGATCGAGGAGCGTGCGTATTCGGGCGAACTTCCCCGTCTGACGTGGACGGTACACTCGGCCAACGTCGCGGGGGCACGGGCTATCCGCGTAGCCTTGCGAAATGCCGACCGTTTCTGGTCGCGTCATGAACAGGATAATGCGCCGACTTCTGATTGAATGACGATCCGCGTCACCAGTCTGAAAATCCCTTGATCTGGCGAATGGGGAACCGAGTCGTTTTACGAAGATTGTTGCCTGCGTAACGATTCGAGTTCCATTTCCCGTCACCCTGTCCGCAGACAAAAGTGACGGTCTGGTCATATGCGATTCTTGAATCGCGAACGTTCAGAAGCGTGGTTGATGTTGCAAGTAGAACGTGACCGTCGCTGCCGGGTATTTTTCAAAGATGCGCTGATAAATCGGAATCGGACCCAAGGTCAACCGCATGCTGCAAGTTTCCGGCGGAAGTTCACCCGACTCCAGTAGACATTCGACTTCGATCTTCAGCGGGATCTCAACCGGTGGAAGCCCCGCATTGGTTCGCAGCGTTACTGACGAAGGGACGTTGATTGTTCGCCCGCAAGGGCAGGGGATGCGTGCTCCTGCGGACCATTCCGAGACTGTTACCGAGTTTCCGCACTCGCATGCAATCGGGAAGTCCATGCTGATTTCCGGTTCCGCGTCTCTTTAGATCAGACGTTGCTCTTCGTTGAACCTTCCTTCCGAACACAGTCGACATAATAGCTGCGATGGCCATCGATCGTCTCTTCGACGAGTCCATGAATATCTGTGTCGAATCCCGGGAATTTTTCGTTGAACATCCGTGCGAACTTCAGGTATTCCATGATCGTTTTGTTGAAGCACTCGCCGGGAATCAACAACGGAATCCCAGGTGGATACGGCGTCAGCAGTACGCTGGTGGCCCGACCTTCGAGTTCGTCGATTTCCACTCGATCAATTTCACCATGAGCCAGCATGCCATAGGCGTCAGACGGCTTCATCGCAGGTTGCATGACGGACGTGTACATTTCAGTCGTCACGCGAGCGACATCGTTCGCCTTATACGTGTCGTGAATCTGTTGTGACAGATCCTTCAAGCCGATCCCTTCGTAACGCGGATAGTTCTGGCAGAATTCAGGCAGGATACGCCACATCGGCTGGTTCTTATCGTAGTCATCCTTGAACTGCTGCAAGGCACTCACGAGCGTGTTCCAGCGTCCCTTCGTGATTCCGATCGTGAACATGATGAAGAACGAATAGAGCCCCGTCTTTTCAACGATGACGCCGTGTTCCACGAGGTAACGAGTCACAATCGATGCCGGAATCCCCGTCTTGGCGAACTTCCCGGAGACATCCAAGCCGGGTGTGATCAACGTTGCCTTGATCGGATCGAGCATGTTGAAGCCGGGCGCAAGATTGCCGAAACCGTGCCACTTGGCATTCGCCTTCAGCATCCAGTCTTCACGCTCACCGATCCCGTCGTCTGCCAGCTTTTCGGGTCCCCAGACCTTAAACCACCAGTCCTTACCCCATTCATCTTCGACCTTTCGCATGGCGCGTCGGAAGTTCAACGCTTCCATGATCGATTCTTCGACCAGTGCGGTTCCGCCAGGTGGTTCCATCATCGCCGCCGCCACGTCGCAGGATGCGATGATCGCGTACTGTGGCGAGGTCGACGTGTGCATCAAGTACGCTTCATTGAAGACGTGTCGATCCAACTTTTGCGTTTCGGACTCACGAACGAGAATCTGTGACGCCTGTGAGATCCCGGCCAGCAGTTTGTGCGTCGAGTGCGTCGCGAAGATCATCGAATCCTTCGTCAGCGGTCGATCTTTCCCGATCGCATGCATATCGCGATAGAACTCGTGGAATGCCGCATGTGGCAACCAGGCTTCGTCAAAGTGCAGTGTCCCGATCTTGCCGTCCAGCAGCTTCTTCAACGTTTCCACATTGTAAATGATGCCGTCATAGGTACTTTGAGTAATCGTCAGGATGCGAGGCTTACGACCGGGATGCTTGGCTTGAGCCGCCTTGGCGAACGGATTTGCTTCGATTTTCCGTTGAATGTTCTCCGGGGTGAATTCATCAAGAGGGATGGGGCCGATGATCCCGAGATGATTTCGCGTCGGAGTCAGAAACACCGGGACCGCACCGGTCATGATGATGGAGTGCAGGATCGACTTGTGGCAGTTTCGGTCGACGACAACGATGTCGCCGGATGCGACGGTCGAGTGCCAGACCATCTTGTTCGACGTTGACGTTCCGTTGGTCACAAAGAAGCAATGGTCCGCGCTGAAGATTCGAGCGGCATTGCGTTCCGAGGCGGCGACAGGGCCGGTATGGTCCAGCAACTGGCCCAGTTCTTCCACAGCATTGCAGACGTCGGCCCGCAGCATGTTTTCACCGAAGAACTGGTGAAACATTTGTCCCACGGGACTCTTCAAGAACGCAACCCCGCCCGAATGTCCCGGGCAGTGCCACGAATATGAACCGTCGTTAGCGTATTCGACCAGAGCTCGGAAGAACGGCGGAGCCAGGCTGTCGATGTAGGCTTTCGCTTCACGAATGATATGTCTGGCGACGAACTCGGGCGTATCCTCGAACATGTGAATGAAGCCGTGCAGTTCCCGCAAAATGTCGTTGGGGATGTGGCTTGACGTACGCGTTTCGCCGTACAGGTAAATCGGGATCTCGGCGTTCTTGAAGCGAATTTCGTTGATGAATTCCCGCAGCTTCTTGATCGCGGGATCGACTTCCTGACCCGGCGTGAATTCCTCGTCGTCGATCGACAGAATGAAGGCCGAGGCACGGCTTTGCTGCTGGGCAAACTGGGACAGGTCGCCGTAGCTCGTGACCCCCAGCACTTCCATCCCCTCTTGTTGAATCGCATCCGCGAGAGCGCGAATTCCCAACCCTGATGTATTCTCTGACCGAAAATCCTCGTCGATGATGACGATGGGAAATCTGAACTTCATCTTGCTCAAAACTCCAGGGTAAGTTTTCGAACGATCTTTCTGACTCATGATGTTTTCACAGCCAGGAACAAATCGAACGACATCGCGAACAAAACGAGCCAAAACAGGCTCGAGTTCGCTTCGGCCATGGTGTTCAGTTTCATGGCTGAACACCACCAGCCTCCGCAAAGCGTAAAGAATGAGGAACTGCGGGGTTCGGTTCAAGGTTACAGGGCGAACTTCTGTGAAAGTCGGACAAATCCATGGTGCCCGATTTCAGTGCGACAGGGCCCCTCAATGGCACTTTACTTCGGTAAAATGAGCGGTTTTTCCAATGGTGCATTGGGGAATCGTTGCCAGAGACGAAACGCCGCGCGGCAATTCGAGGTTAACGATGGACACAGGATCGACTTTGAGCTCAATGTCTGGTATTTAACGATGTTGGCCCCTGCGGCAACTGGCAGGCGGTAAACTGAGTCAACGAAATTCTCTCGGCAAGGTCTTCGCGGAATTATGGAAGCTGGCATCGTCGGTCTCCCCAATGTGGGTAAGAGCACCCTGTTCAACGCACTCACCATGTCCAAATCGGCGCAGAGTGCCAACTATCCTTTCTGTACCATCGAACCGAACGAAGGGGTCGTCAGTGTCCCTGACGGTCGATTGCAACGCATCACGCAGTACATCGTTCCGAAGAAAATTATTCCGGCGGCGCTGAAACTGGTGGATATTGCGGGAATTGTGAAAGGGGCCAGCGAAGGCCAGGGACTCGGAAATAAGTTCCTGACGCACATCCGCGAAGTCGATGCCATTTTGCAAGTTGTCCGCTGCTTTGAAGACCCCGACGTGATCCACGTCACCGGGAAGGTGAACCCAGTCTCGGACATCGAGACCATCGAAATTGAATTGATGCTGGCCGATATCCAGACGCTTGAAAACGCGCTTTCCAAAGCGGAACGAACGGCCAAGAGCGGTGACAAGGATGCCAAACATCGCGTCGAAGTGATTCGCAAGTGCCTGGCCCATCTCGCCACAGAAGAGCCCCTGCGGAAGCTGGAATTCGAAGAAGCCGATGCCAAGGTTGTCAGAAGCTATGGACTGATGACCGCCAAGCCGATTCTTTATGTGGCGAATGTCGACGAAAATGACCTGGAGGGTAAACATCCGCTGGTTCAACAAGTCCGGGAATTTGCTGCGAAAGTCGGGGCGTCCGTGGTCCCGGTCTGTGCGAAACTGGAAGCTGAGATCGCAGAATTGGACGAAGGGGATCGCAAAGAGATGCTCGAAGGAGCTGGACTGGCAGAACCGGCACTCGCCACGCTGGCTCGTGAAGCCTACCGCGTCCTTGGCCTGCAAAGTTACTTCACCGCAGGGGAAATGGAAGTTCGAGCCTGGACGATTCCGATCGGTGCAACCGCGCCACAAGCGGCCGGTGTGATTCATACCGATTTCGAAAAGGGTTTTATCCGCGCCGAAATCTATTCGCTGGAAGACCTGGAAACCTACAAGGGCGAAAAGGAAATCCGTTCGGCTGGCAAGCTTCGCGTCGAAGGAAAGTCGTACGTCATGCAGGATGGCGACATCTGTCACTTCCTTTTCAACTGAACTTCAAAAATACCGGAACAAGCTTGTTACACATCAGATTCTGCTCGTGAGTCGCTGGTTACCTGATGTCGTCCGTCGAGGCACTGGACCGTCTTCAGGTGTGATGTTCGCGGTTTTCTCGCGTCCGGTTGCGAAATGGGATGGAACCGGACGCGAGCGAGTTCAGTCTGGTTTGTCGAGCAATCACCAGCCGCCATCCCGTAGCCGGATAGAGCTAGACATCGGATTCTGCCGACGAGGAAAATTCGCTGGAACGCAGGACGGCGACCGAAATTGCCAGCAGGATCGGCGGGTAAAGCATCAGAATCGCGATGTGATGCCAGGTCGGTGAATTGCCAATCAAGGTGGCGGCACCCGACATGAATTCGGGCGGGATCTCCAGTTCGCACCACTCCAGCATCAGCGCCTGCAGGTGATGATGGACCGTCAGCTTGTTGATCACGGCTGGTACGAAACTGATGATGAGCTCAAACAACAGTGAGTATCCAACGGCCAGCACCATTCCACGGCGCGGCATGATGGTCCCCAGCAGCAGGTAGACTGCGGCGTAGGCAGGAGCCGAAAGGCAGACCATTCGGGCCATGGCCCACCAGATCTGCCACGGCTTCAGATCACGCACAGCCATTGAAGGGGCAAGTTGTCGTTGGCCATGCTGATTGATGAAGAACGGCTGTGCGGATTCATGCCTTCTCGCATTCGCGATTTCTTCGGCTTCTTTCGCGTTGGGGCTGATGATCACCACCGCACATGTCAACCCTAACAGGACCGGCGGGATGACCCACGTCACCGCTGCCAGATATTTTCCCAACAGAACAGCCGTCCCTCCGTTTGGACGAACTGTCAGATAGACCCAACTGCGTCGCTCAAGCTCTGCCGAGATTGCCGGGGTCATCCAGAGCATTGTCCCCAACATCGTCACCAGCATCGGTACCAGCGCAAAGAGAAACCCGATCCATAACTCGCGTGGCGCAGCATCCGCAACCCCCGCAGCAATGCTGTATCGAATCAACCCGATGATGAAGACCGGAAAACCAGCCAGGACCAGCCACCAGGCCATTCGTGGCACGGTCAACGACCGTTTCCATTCAAACAGAAAGACTGCTCCGACGTTTCCGATCACAGTTCACCTCGGTGCATTTTCATCAGTGAATTGAAGAGCGCCTGCAATGATTCGTCAGCCGAATGCATTTCCGTGACATCGATTCCGGTCGCCTTCAGCCAGCCTGGAAGCTGTCCATATATGCGAGCGGGATCACGCGTCGCCACTGTCACCGTCGCACCCACGATTCGCATCGAATCCACGACACGTTCGTGCAGCAGTAATTCCCCGAGACGGTGCGGATCCGAGCACTTGAACGCGATTTCATTCGGAAGTCCGACCATCATCGCGTGGACATCTTCGGCAGTTCCTGACGCCAGGAGACGTCCGCCGCAAATCAGCAGGAAGGATTGAGTCAGCGATTCAATCTCGTGCAGCACATGGCTGGCAAACAGCAGGCTCTTTCCAAGATCGATCCAGTCGAGCAGGACCGTGGTGAGTTCATGGCGACCGATCGGGTCCAGACCGCTGAAGGGTTCGTCCAGGATCAGGATTTCAGGATTGTGTGCCAGTGCCTGGGCCAGTTTGGTCCGTTGACGCATTCCTCGCGAATAGCTCGAAATCGGCCGATGCATGGCGGTTGACATCCCCACCAGTTCCAGCGATCGACCGGCTGCGACATCGGCATCCGCAGCAGTCATCCCCTGCAGTTGCTGCAGATACTTCACCCAGTCGTATGCGGAGACGTCTGAGTAGAAGCCTTCACCCCCCGGACAATATCCCATCCGTCGAAACAGCGAGGCGTTGTTGCGGGGGGATTCTCCCATGACCCGAATCGTGCCCTGCGTCGGACGAAGCTGGCCGGTAATCAGGTTGAGCAGCGTCGATTTCCCGGAACCGTTAGGTCCCAGCAGTCCGTACGCTCCCGGTTGCAGCGTCAACGTGAAATCGTTGACTCCGATCACCTTGCCATACAGCTTTGTTACGTTATTTAGCTCAATCATGAATTGGCGACCAATTTCTCGGATGCCTGCTCTTCGGATCTGCGAAGGACCTGAAAACCTGAGTGGATTGCGTGACGGATTAGACTCGCATCGGGGCCGATATCTTGCGGTACAGGATCGACAACGACGCCAGGGTGATGGCCGCGAGAATCGCTGCGGATACTGCAACATCTTCAAAGCGAGCGAACCCGAAGACCCAGCGCTGGACTCGACCCAGAGTGTGGTACAAGGATAAATGAGTCCATGACGATTGCTTGATTTCGAACTGGTCATTGCGAGCCTGCATCCTTTCAGCTCGACTCATGTACACTTCATTGCCCGCGCTGAATGCCTCGGCCGATGTGGCAGCACCGTAGGTAAACCAGCCGAGAATCCAGACCGCAAACCAGGCGAACCCAGCGTAACGACTTTCCTGCGTTAAGGACGAGAAACAAAGGGCGAGCGTTGAGGTGGGAATCATCAGGACAGCCGATGCCGCAATGATCCGAAACGGCAGATCCCAGGTGGCTGTGATGACACCCAGATTCGGCGACAACAGAATCCCCAGCAGGTAAAGCGCCAGGGCTGGGACAGTCGCGATGATTGCCAGATAAGCCCACAGGCTGGCCAGCTTTCCAAACAGATATTCGACTCGAGTCAGTGGTCGTGAAAAGTACAACAGGAATGCCCGTGAGCGGATATCCTGCGAGATCAACGGGGGTGAGATGACCCCGATCACCATGACCATCAAAACGGCCTGGGGATATCGAAAGAACGACTGCAACAGCCAGGACCAGACAGCATGACGGCTCGCTTCCAGGTTTCCGGACTGAATCGAATTTCGGATCCCGTCGAATTCGGGAGATTGGGGAAGCCCTTGGAGGAATGGCCGCAGCATCTGCCTCCATTCGGGATACAAGGCTGCCTGTTCCCAGACGAAAAAGCCTACTCCAAACCAGACCGCGGGCAACCAGGCAAACAACATCATCCGACGCAGCCAGCGGCTTTGCCACGCTCGCTTCACGCCAACTTCCGTGATGACACACCACCGCATCCAACCGGGAACCAGCCGTTCCGACCAGGGACGATAGCCCAGGTTATTCACTCCCCGATTTGAGGGGAGACTGGTCGGTTCCGCACGCGCTTCGAGAATCGTTCCTGCGGAACCGCTGGTACTATTGTCTGTCATTGGGAAGCTCCTCGAACCGCATTCAGGAAGATCTCCTCCAGCGAATTTCGCGATGGGGTCATCGAACGGACGCCGACTCCCAAACTATTTGCCGCCTTCCAGACTTCGGGCGCAAGCTGGTCGGGTGCCCCTTTCAGTAACAGTCCCCCTGTCGCACGGACTTCGATGTCGATGCCGCGAGCACGAATCGCTTCGACAAACCGGTCTGCGACTCCCAGCAGTCGGACTTCGAGCGATGGCATCGTTGGCCGGTTCAGTTCCACGAGCGAATCCGCGACCTGAACCTTGCCACGTGCCAGGATCACTACTGCATCACTGATCGATTGAACATCGGGCAGAATATGCGTGCAGAGCAGTACGGCTTTACCGTGATCACGGGCCAGCACCCGAATCCGGTTCAGCATCACCTGTCGTTCTTCAGGATCAAGACCAGAAGTCGGTTCATCAAGAATCAGCACTGGCGGGTCGTGTACGATGGCCTGGGCAAACCGCAGCTTCTGACGCATTCCCGTCGAATAGGTTTCGACCGTGCGGTATCGCTCTTGAGCCAACCCGCAAAAGTCGAGGATTTCATGTGCACGACGCACAGCTTCAACAGCGGGGAAACGCGAAAGCTGTGCGACGAATTGCACACAATCAACGCCTGTCATTCCATGCAGATAGCAATCATCTTCGGGCATGTAACCGACATGTGCACGGATCTCACGGTTCTGTCGGCCAAGTTCATATTGCAAGAGACGGCCACTGCCGTGCGTCGTCTTGACGAGTCCGAGCAGAACCTTAATGAGTGTCGTCTTGCCAGCGCCATTTGGACCCAGCAGTCCGGTGATTCCCGAATCAATCTGCAGGGAAACATTGTCCAGAGCCCGAAAACGGCCGTAGTCTTTCGTGATTTCGATCAGATCAATCAGGGGAGACATGACGTCTATTGCCGTAGGAAGACCCGTTCATTGGAATTGTGCTCCCATCGTCTCCCGTCGTTTGACCGTTTGCAACCCGAGACCCTGATTCGGCCGCAAAAGAATCACTTCAAGGCGGGATCGGCAAACAGTTCGAGCAAAGCTTCCAGCGGCAGTCCGATGACGTTACTCAGACTCCCTTCGACGCGTTCGATAAAGACACTCCCCGCACCTTGCAATGCGTATCCCCCGGCCTTTCCGCGTGGTTCACCGGTCAGCAGATACCAGTTTAGCCATCGATCAACGTCGGCCCGAAAAGTGACTCGTGACTCAACGACCTGCTCCGCAAAACGTCCATCGGGAGTCACGACATGGACAGCGGTCAGGGCCGAATGAGTCTGACCCGCGTAATGGTCGCGAAACCATTCAGAAACGACTTCACGCCAGTCGTCATGTTCTGGCGGTTGGCCGAGAACGATCGGGGTGTCGCCCGTAATGACCACCGTTGTGTCGGCGGCAATCAACAGCGTTCGAGGTCTCTCGTGCAGCGAACCTTCTTCCACATTGAGGTCTGCACGAACCAGTTCTGCCTTGTGACGTGCGATTTCCAGCAGTCGCGATTTGATGGCGTTCAGGTCTCGACAGTCTGCAAACCCAGCCTCCTCAGCGGATGCGGGAGGCCGGACCTCGATCAGTGTCGGATGAACAACCTGCTGCAACAGTTCCAGGCGGCGTGGCGAACGCGAGGCGAGGAGATAACGGCGGAAGGACATGTGGAAATCCACGCTCGCTGATTTAACGGTGATACGCAGCACCGATGAGCTACTGCTTGGCAGCACCCGTCTGTTCGGGAATTCGAACACGTGCTTTGAAGGGGATCGGCTGCGGTCGATCTGAAATCTTGACGAAGAAATCTTCCTCAAACACTCCAGGAATATTCGGGGCCGTAAACGTCACCGGAAGACTGTGCACGGTCGAAACCGCCGTATTCAGTTTGACTTTGAAGGCGTCGTCCTGAAGTTTGGCATCAGTTTTCTTTTCCCGGTACAGTTCGTCAATCTTGAACGGCTTTCGCCCTCGAATGACGACATTGACGACTTTCGACTGCCCGGGTGCCACCGATCCAAACTGCAATTCTGTAATTGCGATATCCGGTTCAATCTTGGCTTCAACCAGAACGGACACCTGGGGATTGTTGGCATCATCGGTCGTCATGATCACTTGATCGCGAACCGTCCCGATAGGGGCATCGGGTCGTAGCGAGACGACCAGTTCGTATTTCACCTGGCCGTCATTCAGTCGGGAAAGCTCTTTCAGATTTACGAGCAGATTAGGATTGGCAACTTTGGCTGAGGTAATCTTCCAGTCGTTTCGGCCGGCGTAGTGGATATCCACTTTGCGTTCGGCACCTGCCCCCTGATCCAGCAGCCCAAAATTGAGGGCACCGGGCGAGACAACGATATCGCGTCGAATGTAGGCCGTTACAGGGAGTTCGACAACTGCCGTTGCCGCGTGAACGGCATCCAGCAAGAATATGGTTGCCTTGGAGTTACGTTCGCCATCATAGCGTACGGTGTCCAGACGCAGCGTCAGGACCCGCGACTGGGCACTGGGAATGACAATTGGCAGTTGGCTCTTGGTGATATCTTCCCAGGAAACGCACCCGCAACCTGTGGTCAGGTTGGTGATTTGAATGTCTTCTTTGTAGATGTTTTTGACAACGATCTGTACGACAGTTTCAGCACCCTTCGCGACCGAGCCATATTTGACGGCAGTCGCGTTGACCATCTTCGCACCCCAATCAGGATCATTCGCGCGTGCGATCGATCCCAGCAGGGATACGGCAACAACCATCATCGCCCAACGAAAACGCCAGTGGGAGTGAATTTCTGGTAAAAAATCCATCGTTCTTCCTCGCCTTCTCAAATCGGCATCTGCTGATCAGGCAATCGGTAATCACTGAATTCAGACAGCGACCACCGATCGTATCTCCCTGATTTCACAAGAGTTTTGTCATGACAGTGTGGCGACAGTCTTTCGCACGTTTTCCCCTCTTCCTGGGAAACGTCGACAAATTCTCTTGGCGCACATTATGACGAGACCTCAAAAAAGTCAACGCGTGCCAGAGGTTGCGACCGAACTACAAGGAATACGTGCCAGCGCCATTTCTGGTGTTACAATGGCAGCGGCAGGCCGCCGGCAGTGGTTTTGCACCCCATGGTCGTGAGAATTCAGAGATCAAATTCAGGAGCACGTGATGGACGTCATCTTCATCCTGCTGGTTGGCCTGTGCGCAGGATGGCTCAGCGGACAAATTACGAAGGGGAGCAGCTTCGGTCTGGTCAACAACCTGATCGTTGGCGTGATCGGGGCTGCTGTGGGAGGTGTTTTGCTTCGGTTGATCGGCCTGCAACCTTATGGGCTGATTGGACCGCTCATATCTGCCACCCTCGGATCGCTATTGCTGCTCGCCATTTTGAAAAAGTTTGGCCGAGCCCCGTAAGATCACAGTTTCGATCTTGCTGGATTCGCCCGCTGCTTTTTCAATTGTTCAATTTGCTTTTCGGTATCTTGTGTCCAGCGGATTCCATCCAACTGAAATTTGGCGAGGTCGCGCAGAACCGGGTCCTTTTCGGAAGCGGCGATTTCCTTGTAAGCCTCGATGGCCGCAGACCACTGTGATCGTTTGCGCAGGCAGGTGGCGATCAGGTACTTTACCATCAGGCGATTGTCATCGGTCTGGACGACTTTACGAAACGCCTGTTCGGCTTTCACGTAGTCGCCGGCTCGAAATAACACCTTACCGAGTGCGAAGTTATCGACTGCGGCATCGGTGACTGCGGGTGTTTGGGTTTCAACGGCGTCGGGAATCACGGGTGCGACTGGCTGATTGGCGAGTGCAGGTTTTTTGTCGTTCTTTTTGGCGACCGGCTTCTGGCTGATTCCCTGAGTCGCCAGCTTGGTCAGGATGTCCAGCATCTCCTGTCGCTGGCGGTGCAGTGCCCTTTCTGCGTCAGTTTCCGCATTTCGAGTGCTGCGAGTCACTTCATCACTGAGTGCATGGAACGACTCCAAGTCTGCCCGAAGTGCTTCCAGTTCGCTTTCCAGGCTGGAAGTCTCGACAGCAGAAGGACTTCGCAGGCGAGATGTCGGCCCGGTTGGTAGCGGCTGAGTCGACAACTCAGGACCAATCTGACGGGCGGGTTCCGGCGGCAATGGCAGCGGTTCCTGACTCACTGCGACAGAACTGGTCGCGAGCAGAACGAGAGATACCAATCCTTGGAGTCTCATGATTTTTCAATGTCCGTGTTTGGCAGTTGTCTTGGCTTCTTTTTCGTTATCGAGTGACTCTTCCTGAAGCACGTCGTTTTCCGTCGGCAGGAAGTATGTTCCCAGCGTCACCACAACCAGTTGTCGATCAGGAGATTTGAGGACCGTCATCGACTCGTGCGCGGCACACGAGACGATTCGCAACCTGGCTGCGGCGACGCCACGTGATTCCAGAGCGATCTTTACCGCCAAGGCACGCCGGAAGGCAAGATCATGTCCTCCCGCAGCGTCCCGATAGGCCTCTTCCTGCGAACAATGTCCCTGAATAATGATCATCCGGTAGTGGTGACGGACAACTTCGGCAATTTCATCCAGATCGGGGTATGCCGATTTGGGGACAACATCGGAATTGCGCGCGAATCGAACCGGCTTCCCGATATTTGACTGCGCCTTCACCCAGGTATCCCGTTCTTTGGTCGCGGAACCCTTCACTGCTGCAGAGAGCCACCGCTGCCCGCTGAATGGAAAGCCGCCGCCCCCCTTCTGGGTTAACACCTGCAAAACAGCGATATCGAGCGGATCTTTGGAATCGGGACGGGGCGTATATCCGAAGCCGACCTTGACCGACGCCAGAATCCGCAACAGATCTTCATCCGATGCGGTCTTCTGGGAACCCTGGCAAAGAAGCAGCACGAAGAAACTCATCAGCAGAATCACCATGTCGGCGAAGCTGACGATCCACATGGGTGCGTGCCCGCCCCCTTCTTCGTGTCCTCCCTTTTTTCCAGGTCCCCCATGGCCTGACATCATCCGGCCCTTCATGTAAGCCGCTGTCGCCAGGACGCGGTCAGTACGAATCGATTTGAGTTCTCTCTGGTCTCAGCCTGCCCGAATTTCAAATTTCAAATTTCAGATTTGAAATCTCCATTTCCCGCGTCAGTTATCCTGCTCAAACTTCGTCGCCGTTCGCCCGTCGAGGAAGCTGAGTAAAGTCTGCTTCAACTCTGTCGGAGAATGACCTGCGGCGATCCCCATGATCCCGTTCAAATACAGTTCCTTCAGCATCGTTTCCTGCCCGGATCGGATTCCCAGCTTGTCCGCCAGCGGCAGACAAAGCAGGTTGGCGAACAGCGAACCGTAAAGCGTTCCCAGCAGCGCGACCGACAAACCGCCCCCGATTGCCGCGATGTCGCTACCCATGTTCTGGAACATCACGACCTGGCCGATGATCGTCGCTGTCAGCCCGAATGCAGGGGCATAGTTCCCCATGACTGCGAACACCTTCTTGCCAATCGCGTGACGTTCCCCCTGGGAAAACAGTTCCAGTCGCAGACTGGTTTCAATGGCCTCGTGATCCTGTCCGTCGATCACCATTCGCAACCCCTTGGCCAGGAATGGCTCCGAGACTTCGTCCAATCGTGTTTCCAAAGCCAGGACACCATCCTTACGAGCGACAGCAGCGAAGTCGACCAGTTGCATTAAGGCCTGAGTCAGCGGGACTTCCTTATAGAAAATACACTTCCCCAGAACGCGAAATGTCGCGAGGAAGTTCTTCATCGGCATACTCATCATCGTGGCGCACGCCGACCCGACGACCACCAGCAGCACACCTTCCGTGCTGTAGAAACCCATCAGGTGACCGTGCGTCTGGTGGTACATGGCACCGATGATGATGCCCAGTGCCGCCACAAAACCGATAATCGTTGCAAAGTCCATGTCATGCCATTCCGGAACCAGGTCCGTAGATCACTCCCACCATCTCTTTAATCGAACGAAACGTGGTGGACTTGCCACAGTTCCAGATGGCTGACTGGAAAGATCGCATAAACTACGACAATGGCAACGAATTGGCCGATTGTGCGGACGCGGCGACCTGTTGGAGGAAGAAGTCAACGCAGTGACGCAAGGGAGCAGAGATGCGAAGATCAGGGTTCATCAAGCATCAATTGAAGAGGGGTTACCACTGAGGACACGGAGGAGCACAGAGAAATACAGAGGGGAATTGAAAGCTAGAGAATTCTGGACTTGCCCAAGAAAAGTGGGCGCGAGGAGAGAGATTAGACGGCCTGCTCGAACATTATGGGAGAGAGATATCCCAAAGTCGAGTGCCTTCGGACTGAGTTGTAGAA
>Ga0194055_10000750_pt1 | contig 26167 bp, 24 predicted proteins | sample SepL449m_MetaG_FD_155482 | JGI IMG/M metagenome (GOLD analysis project Ga0194055, IMG submission 155482) | Anoxic zone freshwater microbial communities from boreal shield lake in IISD Experimental Lakes Area, Ontario, Canada - Sep2016-L442-9m | ecosystem: Environmental > Aquatic > Freshwater >... | reverse complement strand
CTCTTAATGATTGGTTAAAAAAATCTGAAATTATTTTATCAGATTCTCAAATTAAATCTGCAAGATTAGATTGTTTAATATTACTAGAAAAAGTTACTGGTTTCAGCCGAGCTAAAGTTCTTGCTGAACCAGATTATAAATTATCTGTTAGTGATATTAATGAGCTTGATGATTTATTAGATAAACGAATAAAACATATTCCAATTGCCTACTTAACAAATACAATTGATTTTTACGGAAGAGATTTTTATGTAGATAACAATGTGCTGATTCCTAGACCAGAGACAGAAGATATCATAGATATTATTTCTAAGATTAAATTACCCAAACAAGCAAAGATTTTAGATCTTGGAACCGGTTCTGGGATCATTGGCATATCAATCGCTCTTGAGATGCCCGATAATACTGTAGTTTTATCTGATATTAGCAGTCCAGCTCTTGATGTTGCCAAGATAAATATGCAAAAGTTTAACTTAAATCTTAAATGTATTGAATCTGACTTACTACAAAAGATAAATTCAAAGTTTGACCTAATCGCTGTTAACTTGCCTTATGTCCCTACTAAACTCTATGTTTCGGAGGACTTAAATCATGAACCAAGTCTAGCGTTATATTCTGGAGAAGATGGCTTAGATTTATATAATAAATTCTGGAATGAAATATCAGGCTTACAGACCAAACCTTCATACATAATTATGGAGAGTTTAGAAATTCAACATCCACAGCTAGAAGCATTAGCCAATAAGAGTGGCTATATACAATCAAACAAGAATCATCTTATTCAGTATTTTAGTTTGAAGGTGCTGAACCAATAACGACTGGTACATGAATCGTTTTACCATCTCTAATGACTGTTAGATCAACCTTAGTACCAACAGTGTAATTATCTAATAGTGAGGTTAGTGTTGTAGTTGATTTCATTGAGTTATTATTTACTTTAGTTATTATGTCACCTTCTTTTAATCCAGCATTATCTGCTGGGCTATCAGTAACGATACCTGGCTGACCGGTGATTGAAGAAGGCAGGATATAACCCCCCTGGTCAACACTTAGATTATATTTTTCCTTTACTGTTGGATCAATCGGAACATATAAAACACCAATATATGGTCGCGCAAACTTACCGGTAGTTAAGACGCTTTGGATAATACCATTGATGTCATTAATAGGTATCGAGAAGCCGATGTTCTGAGCACCTCCCGCAGTAGCAACGTTTAGCCCAATGACCTGTCCGCTTAGATTAGCCAATGGACCTCCTGAATTACCCTCATTGATTGCAGCATCGGTTTGAATAAGGCCATCCAAATTTTCGGACGATGAGCCGTCACTTGAGCTAGCTTTAATGCTTCTTCCAAAACCGGATATTATGCCTGAAGTAACAGTATTCTGAAATTGACCTAAGGCATTTCCTATAGCTATAACAGAATCACCTACTTGAGTTTTAGATGAGTCGCCAAGATTCGCTGGAATTAATTTTTTACCTTTTGTATCCTCTATTTTTAATATCGCTACATCTAAATTATCGGTACTACTTGTCCTACCAATTATCCGTACATTTTTAAATACAGTTCCATCCGATAATGTAACCGTAACTGAGGATGTACCATCAGGAACAACATGTCTATTAGTAACAATATATCCTGAGCTAGATAATATGATTCCAGTGCCTGCGACTTGTTGAGTGGATGGCGCAGCACCAAAGACACCAAAAGGAGAAATATCGTTTGAACTAGCTACTTGAGTATCGTTGATGGACACTACGCTCTGGCCCACTTCTGATGAAACCTGTCGAATAATATTTCCCTGTTGAGATATGACTTCTTTCTGAATAGTTGTGTTGGATTGTTTATTAGAGTGAGCTCCAAACCATCCACCGACAAAACCAACTCCAAGGCTAGCTATAAAAAATAAAGCTATGGTTAGGAATTTAGTTTTTTTTATATTTTCAGATCGATTACTATGCTGCCTGTTGCCTAGCTTATCTTTTTTTGTCTCATCATGATTAGTAGAAATATTATTAGTTGGTTCATCCATCAATAAGCCTCCTTTTTTAAGTTATACTATCTCCTAGCCTGAATATTCCAAAACCTAATATGGCAATAACGACTATTACCATTATAAAAATAAATTGTCTTACAAGCAACTTATTGAGTTTATTAACATTGTTCAAATAATAGATGGAAGCAACTGTGTATCCAATGATAGTAATGATCAGTGTTGGCTGAGATATTGTTCCATAAAATAACAACCAATAAGACATTACCCAAGCCAATGAAGCTGAAAAATATCCCCATATATATGACATTAATCTAGCATATGGCTCCTCAAAATTATCAAAGAAGTGTCGTGCTGACAAGAAACAGATTAAGCCTGTTAGGGTAGTTAACTCAATCGTAGAGGCAGAAGTCCAACTATATAATGCCATGAGACCGAATAGCTGAGCGACCAGTGACTGTAACGAAACAAAAAGCGATGTACTTGCAGGCTTAAGGAAAACGAGCCATAAGGCGTATATTAATGCCCACAGGATTTGCCACCAAGAACTTGAACTGTGAATCATGAACACCACAACAGATAATCCAACTATTATATCTACTGAATTTGCTCTTATGTTGGCTGGCCAAAATCTTGGCTTAACTGAGAACATTCTCCACTTACTAAGAATGACCATAAAAATAGCTAGTTGAATAAAATCTAATCTAATAAATACAAAGATAACAACTGGCAATAACACTGTAAGGCCAACATGAAAATATTTTGAAAATCCGGCTATTGGTTTTAATCGTTCAATTAGAGATTTCATCTTGTCCTAATATTATAACAAAATTTGCTAGATTAACATGCATTATATCGCTCGGCAAGCTAGTTGAGGATTTACTTTTATATCTCAGTTCAAGATATTTGTTTGTATATTTATCCTTACCTTTGGATAAATCGATAATTGTAGTTTTCTGATATGTTTGTTTCGGAGTGGAGTTTGAGGTTGTTACGTTATATCCGTATGATCTTAAAATATATGCCTGATGCTCCATTACAGTATTGTTGGCTGAGCCGTTAACAAGTTCTACTGTTGCATTTTCTCTCGCCAGATATCCATCTCTCAAGGTATTTCTCATAAAATAATGCAAGTCAGTATAATTATACAAACCGGCTGATGGCTCATCTATTGATTGTCCATTTATATAGGCAGTTTTTATGTATTTATTAGGATAGTCCGCAAGTCCAACTGATGATATAGAATTATTACCTATTTTTGTAAAATATGGATATAAGCTTAGTATGTCCTGAACTCCTAGGTTGGTTGTGAGATTATTGCCTAGCTCTTTTGTGACTGAGTTAACTTTAATTGGATTAGAAATATTACCAACCGACAGTGCCTTTGATTTGATTGCCAAAATTGCCTGACGCTGACGCTGACTACGATCAAAGTCAGAAGTCGTCTCTCTTGAACGGACAAAGAGTAAGGCTTTAGTGCCGTTAAATGTCTGGTTGCCAGCAGTTGCTATGACTGGATCGTTGTTATTCTCCCAGGCTACAGTAGGATCATAAAGCTCTCTGGTAACATTCATATTGATACCGCCCAGAGTATCAACAATCTGTTTAAACGCCTGGAAATCAACTAGTACATTATATTTGACATCTACTCCCGAAACATCAGAAACAGTCTTATCAATCAATTTAAATCCGGCATAAATAGCTGATTTATTATCATTAGAATTAGACTGTGATCCCGACTCCTGCCACTTACCTTTTTCATAGACTGCATTAATTTTTGACTGCCCAAAACCAGGCACATTTACCCAAAGGTCTCTGGGTATACTTACTAGAGATGCTTTATTATTAACCGGATCAATACTTGCTAATATAAGTGTGTCTGTAAGGTCTGGTCCATCATGCCCAGGACCACCGATACCCGCTACTAGAATATTTATCCTACCATCTCCTTCTTTTTTTAAGTCAGATAATGAAAGATTCGTTTTAAGTGAATTATTGGAATTAAAGATATTTTTTAAATTCAAATATCCACTACTAATAGTAAGTATAATGCCAGCAACAAATAATAGAATTACAGCAACAAAAGTTCGTTTAAAAATTTTTACCTTATTATGCTTTTTTGGAATTTTTTCAGAAACGTCGTGATTCATATGTTTTCTATGCCTTCCCCTGTTAGCTTCATTAGCTGAGAGTAAGGATTGATCTGGATTTTGATGATGCTGTTTTTCGAATATTTGACTATTAAGATTAGGTTGCGATGGCTGGTAACCACTGGGGCGATTAAAGTCATCGATTCGACGACCTATATTATTATTCTTAAAATCACCAGCGGATAGCGTTGGCCTAATGAGCCCCCTGCCTTCTTCACGCATAGGATTATTAATAAGCTTGTGATCGCCATGCTTACTGTCTTTATTTTTTTTAAATCTCATATCGTAACCTTAATTATACTATTAAATCAAAATGCTCTACAAAAAACTTTAGAAATAAGCTATAGTTTAAAAACACATGGACGAAAACTCAAACAATATACAAGTTGGTAACACAGAGCAGAATAAGCATCTTCCCAACCTATCGGCCTGGGGAGTAATCATACTATCTATTGTAACCGCAGCCCTGCTAGTGATATTCGTTTTTCAATCCTACCAAGTTTCTGGTCCAAGTATGGAAACTACATTAATTAATGGAGACAGACTTATTGTCTGGAAGCTACCAATAACTTGGTCAAAAATCACCGGTCATGCTTACGTGCCTAATATAGGAGACATCATAATTTTTAACGCTCCAAGCCTAGACAAACAACTCGTAAAGAGAGTCATTGGTTTGCCTGGAGATAGAGTTGTTATCAATAACGGTGTAGTGACTGTATATGATAAACAGCACCCTAAAGGTTTTCATCCCGATACAAGTCTTCCTTATTCAAAGACAACAACCATTCCATATACAAGCACAGATAGTGCGTCACCTATTGATGTAACCTTACAGCCTGGTACAATTTTTGTTTGTGGAGATAATCGACCAGTATCAGAAGATTCTAGAATCATCGGACCTGTCAATTTATCCGACGTAGTTGGGAAACTTGTACTTAGAATATATCCTCTTAATAAAGTTGGAATATATTAAAAAGCTATAATAATTTTTCAATAATACGACTTAGATCTTCTTCCGTACTAAAACTAATCTCTAATTTTCCGCCTTTTGCCATCCGCCTAAGACTCACTGGTGCCTTAATAGCTTTTCCTAATTTTTGAGTTAATGGGGTTTGTGTTAATACTCTTTTATGAGCTGTTTTGCTATCATCACCACCAACATTTTTTAGAGCTACTACCCATCTCTCGGCTTGTCGTACAGACCATGAATGCTTAATGATTGAATCTAGTAATTCCTTTTGCTTAACTGGCTGGTCTTTTAATGAAAGAATTGTTCTTGCATGACCTTCACTAATAAGTTTCCTATTCAAAGCGTCCTTGGCTTCCTCAGATAAATTAAGAAGTCTGACATTATTCGCCAGCGTCTTGCCGGACTTACCCAACCTATCACCGATTTCATCATATGTAATGTTAAATGTTTTATGTAGCTCAAAAACAGATGCTGCTTGTTCCAGTGGGCTTAAATCAACTCTTTGTATGTTCTCAATTAATGCAATTTCTAATTTGTTCTTATTTTTTTCATCTCTAACAATTACAGGAATAGTTTTAAGATTAGCCAGTTTAGAGGCTCGAAATCTTCGTTCGCCAGCTACAATTGAATATTTGCTTGGTTCACCTGGAATTGGGGCAACAATGAGTGGCTGTAATATACCATGATTTTTAATTGATACAGATAAATCGAGCAAAGCCTTATCGTCGAAATCTTTTCTTGGCTGATCCTTGTTTGGCATAAGTGAATCAATAGCTACTTTTTGTATCCTTTCTGATTCATCCAGTAATATGCTTTTATCGAAATCACTGGAAAGGAGAGTATCGAAACCCCTTCCTAGAGCTTTATGACTATTTACTGCTGACACGATCAATTACCTCCTTAGCCAATTGCTTGTATGCTCTAGCGCCTTTTGACCATTTATCATGGTCAAATATCGCTTTACCAAAACTAGGCGCCTCAGCCAACCTTATATTCCTTGGAATAGTTGCTTCAAATACTTTATCACCAAAATGTCTTTTTAGCTCGGCATTAACTTGCTCGGCAAGTGATGTTCTTCTATCAAACATAGTTATGACTACACCTAATATTTCTATTTTAGGATTCAAATGTTGCTTTACTCTCTGGATAACATTCAATAACTGACTAAGTCCTTCTAGTGCATAATATTCTGCCTGGACTGGAATTAGAACTAAATCTGCCGCTGTTAGAGCGTTAATAGACAAGAGTCCTAGCGCTGGTGGACAGTCTATGATTATAAAATCATGAACGCTACTAGATAAAGCTTCTTTTAACTTAAACTCTCTTTTATCCATAGTACTGAGCTCAATCTCTGCACCAGCCAGATTAGGATTTGCAGGAATAATATGAAGATCAGGAATATAAGTTTCTTGTACGGCTGAAGCTATTTTACTATTAGCTGTTAAGATATCGTACGTAGTAGTTTTGAAGGATGATCCGTCTAGGCCTAATCCGCTTGTTGCATTGCCTTGCGGATCTCCATCAACTAATAATACTTTGTATCCACTTTTTGCGAGTTGCGCACTCAGATTAATAGCGCTAGTTGTTTTTCCAACTCCGCCCTTCTGATTAACTACAGCTATTATGTGTCTCATTTTTTGTTTAATTACCCCTTATATACAAAGATAATTATAGCACTCTAAATGAGCAATAAACAGAATTATTTATTTTTCAGTAATTTTGACGATTTTTATATTCGAAAGATGCTGACGATGACCATGAACAGTGTGAACTCGTTTTTTGGCCTTATATCTTATTGAAGTAACTTTTTTATCTTGGAAATCTGGATTAACAATTTCTGCGGTAACTTTTACGCCTTCTACTAATGGTTGTCCAACTTTGACTTTACCTTCATCGAAGAACAATAGACTATCAAAAGTCACAGTTTTTTCTTCTGTATTTAAAAGTTCAACGTCTAAAGTAAGGCCTTCGTTGACCAAATACTGTTTTCCACCGGTTACTATTACTGCTTTTTTCATTAATTAATTTTACCTTTAATAATTTATTATTGTATCATTTTACCAGATAATGACCCCTATTGTCAAAACCTGATTATTTACTGTTCAATTTTAGCTATTATTATCTTAATATCTTTTTCATCAATTTTAACATTTATACTAAAACTGTCTTTTGGTGTTTCGCCATATTTTTCAGTTAAGGTCTCATTTTTAATTTGATTTAAGAAACTTTTTATTGAAGCATTAATAGCCTCATCATCAGTCTTTAAATCCATAACAATCCTGTCGTCGACTTCTAAACCAGCTTCTTTTCGCGCATTTTGAATATGTCGAATTAAATCCCTGGAGATACCTTCACTTCTTAGTTCTGGAGTTATCTTAGTATCAAGAGTTACTAGATAATCCTCACCTTTTGTCCAATGAACTTCCTTCACATTCAATTCTTCAGCAATCATCCAATCATATTCTTTATGATGTTTCATAATGTGGTCAAATTCCTGGTGAATTGTTACTTTTTGTAATGGTTGCCTCACCTTTAACCCGGCTTTAACTCTTTGAGATAGTCCATCATTAACAGTTGCCAGGACAACATCCATTGACTGGAGAACAGCATTATTTATATAGCTATTTTTTGGCCAATCCAGTAAATGAACTGATTCACCTCCAGTTAATTTTCGGTATAGTTCATCAGCTAAAAATGGCGTAAATGGTGCTATTATTAACGACAATTGGACTAGTACGTAATGCAGAGTCTTGTAGGCATCTTCTTTATCGCTATCATTGTCACTTTTCCAGAATCTTTTGCGACTTCTTCTAACATACCAATTACTAGCATCTTCAATAAATGGTAGGATTAATTTCATAGATGATGTAATGTCATAATTTTTCATATGCTCATTAACTTGATTGGACAATTGATTCACTCTAGATACAATCCATTGATCAAGTACATTTTCTAATTCTTCACCCGGATCAACTACGCTACCATTCCATTGCCAATTATCTACTTCTGCATAAAGGGTGAAGAAATCATACATGTTCCATATCATATTCAATTTTCTGGAAACGTCAGCGACTTCTCGATCATTTAGAGCAAAATCTTCACCATTTAATAGTGGTGATTGTAGCAATAAGAATCGGAAGCTATCTGCCCCATACTTATCCATGAGCTCAATTGGGTCAGTATAGTTTTTAAGTTTCTTACTTAATTTTTTACCATCTGAAGCATTAATAAATCCAGTACAGATAAGATTTTTAAAAGGAGATTGCCCAAACAATCCCACATTCACAGCAGTCAATGCGTAGAACCATCCTCTGGTCTGATCAATAGCTTCGATTATAAAGTCTGCTGGAAAACTTTGTTCAAATTTAGCAACATTTTCAAATGGATAATGGAATTGAGCAAACGGCATGCTTCCACTTTCAAACCAGCAATCCAGCACCTTACCAATATGCTCCATGACTACTCCATCAAGTTCAAACTTGATATTCATAACATTAGGCAGATGGTAATCTTGTAATTTTTTACCCGTTAGCTTTTCAAATTCCTCATAAGAACCTATTACTTTGATAACTTCAGTTCCATCTGGACGATTACCTTTCCAAACAGGTATTGGAGTAGCCCAGTATCTATCTCTGGATATATTCCAGTCAGGTGCAGTTTCGATAATATTCTTAAAACGGCCATCTCGTAAATTTTTAGGTGTCCAAGATGTTTTATCTGTTGATTCTAGCATTTCTGACTTCTGACCCTGTATGTCCATGAACCAACTAGGATGAGCCCTGTACATAAGCTTGGACCCGCATCTATGACAATGCGGATAGTCATGCTGGATATATTCAACCTTCAAAGCCTTGCCTTCAGCCACTAATGTTTTGGCGATCTCTTTATTAACTTCCCAAATATTTTTTTCTTGCCAACGACCGGAAGTATAGAATCCGTTTTCATCTACTATAGATACGATTGGAATACCGTGTTTTTTACACAAATCATAGTCTGCCTCACCATAGGCAGGCGCTTCATGAACTATACCTGTTCCGTCACTAGCAGTTACGAAATCTGCGGATAATATTAAATGAGAATTTGGACCATGATTTTCAAATAATGGTACGTATTTTTTTCCAACAAGTTCTTTGCCGGTTACTTTTTTAAGTATCTCATATTCTAATGCTTGGTGTTTTTCGTTGGTTAAAACTTTTTTTACTGCTTCTTCAGCAATATATATTTTTTTGCCATCATGTTCTACTAGGCAATAATTAATATCTTCATTAACTGCTAGAGCAACGTTTGCTGGTAATGTCCATGGAGTAGTCGTCCATGCTAATAAGTATTCTTCACTATCTTCAAGTTTAAAATATACGTAAAGACTTGGGTCAGTATCTACTTGATAGCTGTTTTCCATAGCAACTTCACTTTTAGAAATTGGAGTGGCATCTTGCGTGCAATAGATTAATATTTTTTCACCTTCGTAAATTTTTCCTTTTTCATATAGATTCTTAAAAGCCCACCAAACACTTTCCATATAGTCTTTGTCCATAGTCTTATAGGCATTCTTAAATTCAACCCAACGACCTATTCGATCAATAGTATCTTCCCATTCAGTTCCGGTTTTAACCATAGCTTTTCTACAAGCATCAACGTAGTCAGAAATTGAAATCTTAACTCCTATTTCCTTTTTGTTAGTGATACCTAGAGTTTTTTCAACATATACTTCAGCTGGTAATCCGTGACAATCCCATCCCCAACGTCTTTCGACTCTCTTACCATTCATTGTTTGATATCTTGCAACGGCGTCCTTCACAGTAGAAATCAAAAGATGGCCGTGATGAGGCTTACCGGTCAAAAATGGTGGGCCATCATAGAACACCCATGAATCTGATTCTGGACGATTAGAAATAGATTTTTCAAAAGTATTATCCTTTTTCCAAACCTCTATTAAATCTTTCTCGTATTCAACTACTTTTCTTCTAGAGCCTTTTTTATACTTCATACTAATATCATATTACCTTTTATAATTAAAAAGTCATCCACTTTTATAGTTGGAGCCCTTATTAATAAGGGCGGTACCATCCAACAGTAAAAGAGATGACTCTTTTTGACTTAATTAATTGCTATAACGGGCATATCCGGTAGGTTCTAATCTGAATAAACATTTCTTCCTACTGCTTTCACGGCTGATTACCGTTATTTTGTTATTTACAAAACGCATTTACCAAATTGTACCCGTTAACTGTAACCTAAATAGTGACTTTATGCAACGCTACCTGGCGTATGAAGCCACTTCATCCATCGTTGGAAACATCGCTCCAGTCCAATAATTAATCAAAGTAAGCCGATCATCAACCACTAATATCGTCGGAAAACTCATAATGCCATAGATGTTCGCCTTACTAATCCCATCCTGACTATCGTTTTCGATCATATCAATGTTCAGATCAGGATGGAATTTTTTTAGTTGGTTGGCGTACTCTTCAGTGAGTCTTCCGTGATCAGATTTTGACCTATATAGAATAATTATCTTCATAACTATACTAACTTTAACATAACCGTAATTATTATCTAACTACAGCCTGTGGTTGAGCCACAACTACTACATACATAGCAGCTACCAGCGCGCTGGGTTTGATTGCCACAGTTATAGCAAATCGGTGCTGCGTCGTCTTTTATAGCCTTATCAGCTATCATTTCCTCTGCCTTATTAGATAGTTCAGTTTTGACTGGTTCTTTAGTTATCGCCAATTCTTCATGAACTTTTTGTTCTTCCAATAGTGATGTTTGCTCCTCAGGCATGTCATCAATAGATGCCAGGCCTAGTTCTAGCTGATCATCAAAGGATAAATAGGTTAAAGCTAGTCTTCGAGCTATAAAGTCTACTAACGATGAAGCAGTTCTTATTTCAGCATCATCAGTGATACCGGAAGGCGCAAATGATGTATTGAGGAATGACTTAATGTAGCTTTTTAATGGCACACCATATTGAAGTCCATGACTAACAGATATTGCAAAGGCGTCCATTATTCCCCTAAGAGTAGATCCATGCTTAGAAAAGTTTACAAATAACTCGCCAGGATTACCGTCGTTATATTCGCCAACAGTTATATAGCCGTGACTATCTGCGACAGTAAACGAGAAAGTCTTTGCAGTTCTGATCTTAGGTAGCTCTTTTCTAACTGCTCCCTTAAGAACAATAACTTCCTGAGCTTTTTCTTTTGGTAAAGTAGATTCCTCTTCATTGGTTTCTTTTTTAGCCATAGACAAAGGTTGACCAACCTTACAATTATCCCTATATATAGCTACTGCTTTAAGTCCCATCTTCCAAGAATCAATATGCAATTGCTCTACTTCCTCTACTGTTACTTCTTCTGGTAGATTAACAGTTTTACTAATTGCGCCAGATAGAAATGGTTGCACAGCAGCCATCATCTTCACATGTCCCGAATAGTGAATAGCATTATCTCCCATAGAGCATGCAAACACGTTTTCATGCTCTTTCTTGAGGCCTGGTGCTCCAAGTATTGTTTTTTCGATATCTATATATTTAACGATATCTTCAATTTGCTGCTTAGAATATCCCATAACTCTTAATGCTCTTGGAATCGTTTGGTTAACAATATACATATTGCCACCACCAACTAATTTCTTAACCTTTACAAGACCAAGATCTGGTTCAATTCCAGTAGTATCACAGTCCATCATTAGTCCGATAGTTCCAGTTGGCGCCAATAAGGTAGCCTGAGAGTTCCTAACGCCATACAGGTTAGATAACTCTATCGCATCATCCCATGAACTCTGTGCAGCATTTAATAGGTCTTCAGCGACTAAATTAGCATTAATGTTACTAACTTCATCCCGATGCATCTTAAGTACATTAAGCATTGCTTGCTTGTCGTTGTTAAAACCTGAAAATGTACCTACTCGATTTGCTATTTTGGCACTAACAGCATAAGCATGACCAGTCATAACAGCAGTTATAGCTGCAGCTTGAGATCTTCCTTCGTCTGAATCATATGGCAATCCTTGAGCCATAAGCATAGCCCCTAGATTAGCGTAACCAAGACCAAGTTCTCTGTAGGCTTTAGCATTCTTAGTAATTTTTTCAGTTGGATAGCTTGAGTAGCCAACTAAAATTTCTTGAGAAGTAAACATTATTTCTACAGTGTGTTTAAACGATTCAACATCGAAACTTCCATCGTCATTTAAGTAATGAAGTAAATTAATTGAAGATAAATTACATGCTGAATTATCTAGGTGCATATATTCGCTACAAGGATTAGATCCGTTAATTCGTCCAGCATTTGGAGTTGTATGCCATTTATTTACCGTAGTATCGAATTGCATACCTGGATCTGCGCACTCCCAGGTAGCTTCAGATATTTGTCGGAATAATTCTCTAGCTTTAACAACTTTAACAGCTTTACCATCCTTAACAGCTCTCAATTCCCAATCATCGTCAGCTTCAACGGCTTTCATAAAATCATCAGTTACTCTAACGGAGTTATTTGCATTTTGATATTGAACGCTGAATGAATCTTTTCCGTCTAGGTCCATAGAAAAACCATTCTCTTTTAGAACTCTGGCTTTTCTTTCTTCGATTGCTTTACACCAAATAAATTCCTCAATATCTGGATGATCTGAATTAAGTATTACCATTTTAGCTGCTCGGCGAGTCTTGCCACCGCTTTTTATTGCTCCAGCTGACGAATCAGCACCACGCATAAAGCTTAATGGGCCAGAAGCTGTACCTGCACTTTTACCAAGTGATTCAACGGATGAACGGATACCGCTTAGATTAATACCGGAGCCGGAACCTCCCTTGAAAATTAAGCCTTCTTCAACATACCAATTCAAAATAGCCGGCATAGTGTCTTCAATACCAAGAATAAAACAAGCGCTGGCTTGTTGAGTTCTTTCAGGAGCGCCAATATTAAACCAGACTGGTGAATTAAAAGCTGCTCTTTGCGTTGCTAGTATGAACTTAAGTTCTTCTCTAAAATTCTCGACTTCATCTTCATTTTCGAAATATCCTTCTTGAAAACCTTGTCGTGCAATTGTGTCTGCCACTCTATCAATAAGATCTTTTAAAGATGTTTCTCTTTCTGGTGAACCAGGTGTTCCACAGAAATATTTTTGCGCCACGATATTGATAGCGTTAAGCGACCAATTATCTGGAAATTCGACATTTCTTTGCTCGAATACAGGCTTATTGCTAAATGGATTCACGATTAAGGAATCGTGTTTTTTCCATTTTAGCTTATCATAAGCTTTAGTTTTTGGTTGAGTAAAGAGCCTCTCAACCTGTAGGCCTGTTGTTTGTCCCATAATACCCTCACTTCGTTATGGTTATTGTTGTGTTTTTGTTAGAGTCATCTGATAGTCTCACTATCTCAGCTCCCCAGAATCATTCAAGTGCTTTAAATAGCCTGGGGAGCTCCCAAAATAATTTAGGATATACTCTTTTTTTATTTTTTATTACGTTGACGGATTAGTGAAAGCTCTTTTTCAAAGCCTGCGATATTAGTAAAGCGCTTATATACACTTGCAAATCTTACATAAGCAACTTCGTCCAAGCTAGCTAGATGGTCCATAGCTGTATCGCCAATCTTAGAAACACTAATTTCCTGATCGCCGATAGAATATAGATCATGCTCAATATTGGCAACTAGTTTATCTAATTGCACGCTAGAAATCGATGTTTTGTCGCATGCTCTTAAGAGTCCAGCAATTAGTTTGTCCCTATTATAGATCTCTCTTTTTGAGTTATTTTTTATAACAACTATTTGAGGTCTCTCGACTCTTTCGTAGGTCGTAAATCTAAACTGACAATTAGTACATAATCGTCGTCGTCTTATTGATTCACCGTCAGCAACATCTCTTGATTCGATTACTTTTGTATCAGCTTCTTGGCATTGACTACATCGCATTTTGCACACCTCCTTTATTCAACCTAAAAGTGCTAACACTGTATTTATTAGCTATATATAGTGTCTATGCAACTAATCATAACCCCACCTTTAGTGTTTTGCAAATTAATCTTATTGTATTTTTTAGTACAATAACACCTATACTAATCTGTTAAGATATTGTTGTCGTCGTTATTCTTTTTTCTATTTCTAAGTCTTCTTAAAAATGATGGCTTTTCAAGCTCTTCTTCCGGTAATCTATTGGAATCATATTCATTATTATCGGTCTGTGATGAATCTTCATTATCCATGCTCCAGATATTTGGCATATTATCATTATGGAAGTCATTATGTTGATCTTCTTTTTCTTTTTCTAGGTTCATATCTATTTCAGAAATAATTTCTTCTGGCTTACCTTCTGCTAATTTATTAGCAACTTCATCATCTTCGTCTTTTATATATTCGTTTTGTAATTCTTTCTTTTCTTCATGTCGATTAGAAAAGTAAGATGCGTCAAATCCTGTAGCTACTACAGTGATAATCACTTCATCTTCGAGATCATTATCTACAGTAGCACCAAAGATAATATTCGCATCTGGATCAGAAGCGTTAGTAATAAGTTCTGCGGCTGCATTAATCTCATGCATAGTTAAATCACTACCGCCAATTACGTTAAATAGAATACCTCGCGCTCCATCAATTGAAACCTCTAATAAAGGTGACTCAATTGCTTGTTGAGCTGCTGTTACGGCTCTATTTTCACCAGCTGCTCTACCTATGCCCATTAGTGCTGAACCTGCATTTTTCATAACTGACTTAACATCTGCAAAATCTAGGTTAATTAAGCCGTGTACTGTTATTAAGTCAGATATTCCCTGAACTCCTTGTCTTAATACATCGTCTGCAACCTTAAAGGCTTCCATTAAAGGAGTTTGTCTATCTATAGTTTGCAATAATCTATCATTAGGAATAATAATTAAGGTATCTACAGAATCACGTAACTTATCTATACATTTTTCTGCATTACGTCTTCGCTTATCGCCCTCAAAAGCAAATGGTCTTGTGGCAAAGCCAACTACTAGTGCGCCACTATCGTGTGCAGCTTTAGCAACTATTGGACCCGCACCACTACCAGTTCCACCACCAGCTCCGATAGTTACAAACACCATGTCTGCTCCATCAATTGCTTTCTTAATGTCTTCGATAGATTCCTCGGCTGCTTTTTCTCCAACTAAAGGATCAGCTCCTGAACCTAGTCCTCTTGTTGTCTCTTTTCCGATATGTATTTTTTCTGCTGCTTTAGAATGATGCAGAGCCTGGCCGTCGGTATTGACTGCCATAAATTCTACGCCTTTAACGCCAGATTCAACCATTCTGTTGACTGCGGCACCTCCAGCACCTCCTACGCCAATAACTTTAATTCTTGCAAACGTTTCAATGGCCGGTTCTACTTGTGGCATCTTATAACCCTCTTCTTTATTAAGATATTTATAATTTTAGTATACGATAGTTATCGGCTACTTTCAATAAGTATCCAAAATGTTATACAGCAATCTTCATTTTATTTAAAGCGATTAATAAATGTGCGCGCAAAATCAAAAGTCTTGTTATGCATATTTTTAGGGTTGTTCATCTCGTTTGGAGGTATTAACATATCAAGCATCATAAGACCGATTGCTGTTGCATAGCCTGGATCCTCAACTTTATCGACTAGACCACTAATAGATTGTAGCTTTCCAATTCTTGCTGCCAATTGCAGTTTTTCTTTGGCAAACTCAGCTATACCAGGTAGATTAGCTGTTCCTCCAACTATCACGACTCCTCCGGGTAACTTGCGAGATCGAGATATTTTCTTCAGTTCATCGTCGACGTATTCAAATAACTCCTCAACTCTTGCCTCAGTAATCATATCGACTTCACTAGCTTTGAAAGTATAGTTCTGGTCTTTAACTTTGAATTTAATACCTTCTTTTTTAATTATGCCTTTTTTAAGACTTGCGTATTCCAATTTAACTTTTTCAGCAATATCCAGATCTGTTTTAAGGCCTATAGCTAAATCATTCGTTATATTTATTCCGCCAATTGGTAGAATACTTACATACTGAACCTCACCATCTTCTATGACAGCTAAATTAGTAGTACCAGCACCTATATCTAAAACGACAGTACCAGATTCTTTTTGCTGCCTATTAAGGACAGCTTCCGCCGCAGCCAATCCTGAAATTGTATGATGAGCTGGGTGTAACTGTGCTTTCTCTAGTGCGGAGTCAAGATTCTTGAGGCTTGGAGTTGATGCAGAAACTATGTGTGTATCAACTTCAAGCCTTACGCCACTCATACCCACTGGATCTTTAATATTTTCTTGTCCGTCTAGATGATAGTTCTTTGGAAATATTTGAATTATTTCTCTATTGGGAGGTAGCTGAATAATAGATGCCGCTTCTTCAACTCTTGCTCTATCGTCTTCAGTTATTACTCTATTGGCTGAGCTGATGGCTATGACTCCTTGAGAGTTCATTCCAGTTACATGTGCACCGTTTATATTAACTGTTGCTGAATGTACGGGAAATCCACACAATCTCTCAGTTTCACTCAATGCCTGAATTATCGCCTCGGCAGCTTCATTAATATGAACTACAGCACCTTTTCTCATGCCAATATTTTTAGACATTCCAAAGCCAATTACAGAGATTTTAGATGAATCTCTGGAATCATCCATACCAACAACGCAGCGTACGTTAGTGGTACCAATATCGAGTCCAATATAGTTATGACCTGAATCACGCATGAATACACTATAGCGCCTATGCTCTATCTTGGGAAGTCTTATTGTCTAAATTTTTGTTAAAATATCTGCACCAGAACCACTTATAAGAACCGTGTGTTCAAAATGTGCTGATCTAGATCCGTCTTTAGTCATTACTGTCCAGCCATCATCAGCAACAGTCACAGCGTGTCCACCCAATGTAGCCATTGGCTCTATAGCTATTGTCATATTCTTATGAAGGACTGGGCCCGTTCCATTGCTTCCATAATTCGGTATGTTTGGGTCTTCATGCAATTCATGACCAACACCATGACCAACTAGATCTCTGACTATACCTAATTTTTTACTGGAAAGTGTTTTTTCTATGGCGTGTGATATATCGCCAACATGAACACCATCTCTGATTTCATTTATTCCATCAAGCAATGACTTTTCCGTTATTCTAAGTAATTCTTCATCTTCTTTATTTATAGCTCTGCCTGTTATGAGACTAATTGCAGCATCAGTAATCATGCCGTTAAACTTTACGCCAAAATCTAGACTTACTATATCTCCCTCTTCGATAACTCTTTTCTTGCTAGGTATACCGTGGACAACCTCATCATTCAAAGAGACACATAAAACACCAGGAAATCCTTGATAACCCAGGAAAGCAGGTTTTCCTCCGAGAGCTTTTAGCTCTTGACTGGCAATTAAATTCAAGTCCATTGTAGTCATACCAACTTCTAATCTTTTTTTGAGAATGCCTAATACTACAGCCAGCATTCTCCCACTTTCTCTCATGGCTTGAATCTCAGTTGTAGACTTAACTCTAGTAAACATACTATTCCTGATTTGTTGTATTTAATGACGAAAGATTAGTCATTATTATTTTATGAACTTCTTTTGGAGCTAATGCTGCATCGATATCAACAACATTGATTCCTTCTTTTTTGAAGTGATCTAAAATTGGCAATGTTACATTGTTATATTCTTCGAACCTTTTATTTATGGCATTTTCAGTATCATCAATTCTACCTCGAGATTTTAGGCGCTCTCTTACGTCATCTTCTGAAGCAACTAAATGATAGATGGCTGTCAGTTTAAATCTTCCAGCTAATATCTCGTCGAGTATCCAGTCTGTTTGCTTGACGGTCCTAGGAAAACCATCCAGAACAAATTCCTTTTTTGTATCAATAAGATTCACTACCGTATTGAAAACATTAATCACCTCATCGTCACTGAGTAATTTACCCTGAAGCATTTCCTGTCTTCTTTTCCCGGTTATTAATACTCTGAGCAATTCGCCTGTCGATAACCATGGATAGCCCGCTTCATCAGCAAGTAATCTACCTTGCATACTTTTTCCTGAACCTGCCACACCAAGAATTATAATCATATTTATGTATTCAATCTGCTTTTAACAATGGATGCTATTTTAGATCCATCACCAGCCACACCAGTTTTTATTTTGACTTGTCCAATAATCTTACCCATGTCTTTAATTGATGGATTATCCGTATTAGAAATTACTTCATCAACTATTTTTTCAATATCACTGTCGCTCAATTGCTCAGGCAAGTATTTATCTATAATAATTTTTTCCTTAAGCTCGGTATCAGCTCGATCTTGATTATCATTTGCAGAATAGAGATCAGCACTTTCAGCTCTTTTTTTAGACTCTTTACTCAAGACATCTATTATTCTTGTGTCATCTAAGCCTTCTTCTCTTAGGTTCAAAGCTACTTCTACGTATAGAATAGCACTTTTTACTCCTCTGAGAGTATCAACGGCTAATTGATTTTTACTAAGTAGTGCTGTTTTTAAGTCTTGATCAATCAACTGTTTCAGCATATTGTACCTTAACGCTGACCAAGTTTAAGCTTTTTAACCTTTTCAGCCTTTCTTTCTTGGCGAATAATAGCTTTTGTTCTTCGTTCGGTCTTAGAAATAGGTTTTTGGAAGTATTGATTCTGTTTTGAGCGTATAAGCAAACCAGACTGTTGCACTTTTCTAGTGAAACGTCTTAGCATATTTTCTAGTGGCTCTTTTGAATCTCTTCTTGTTACTTGAATCATTAAGATATATTGTATGATGTAAATTGTATTTTTGCAAATTTTTTATAGCAAAAATTAGTTCATATGATTTCGTTTTTGCGTAGCCCGTTGTGATTTCAACACAATACTTTGTAGTTCTTTGAAAATAATAAACTGTTTATTAGTACAGTAAACTTTTGTATTGCCTTGTTTTTCTGATGTTAAAAAGCCAATCTTTTCTAATCTTTTCAATTCTCTCTGAATATTCCCGGCGTCTTCCTTGATTAGCTTAGCCAAGCCTCTTACATGAGTCTTAAAATCAGGGTACTTAGCGTAAATCACTATGATTTTACGCCTAACTCTGGAAGTTATAAATACATCTAACATATGGTTACATTGTCTTTCATACAACAATTATTATAAATACATTTCTTAATATTTACAATTATTTTGTTAATAAATATATAATACTAATATATGTACTACTATGAAATACTCCCAAAAGACCCTAGTTATTTTTCGGAAAAGTTACTTACCTATCACTCAGAGAGCAAAATCAAGAAGTTAACCATAGTTAAGATAGCCTTAAGATCAAAAATTAATCTTGGTGTAGTTATTAAAATTACAACTAAACCCAGATATAAAACAAATCCCGTGATCGAGGTATTCGATTTCATTCCCTGTCTACCAGATGAAACCATAAAGTTAATGAACTGGATTCATGCATATTACCCGGGACCAGTAGGTGCAGTACTGCAACAGCTCATTCCGGCTAATATAATTAATTTAAATCAAAATACTTATGTCAAAAATACAACTGTGACCTTGGATTCCACTTTTAACACTAATGTCCTTCCTAACTTGTCTACAGATCAAAAAGCAGCTATCTTCAAAATGAAGAATGTTGGCCCGTATCTATTACATGGAGATACAGGAACGGGTAAAACAAGACTCTATATTGAACTTGCCCTTAGATGTTTAAATAATAAGAAATCTGTTCTTATACTAACACCAGAGATTAGCTTGACTCCCCAATTATCTACTGAGTTCAAAAACATCTTCGGCGACAGAGTAATCATAACTCATTCAAAGATCACTCCTAATCAAAAGTTAGAGAATTGGTTAAAAATATTAACTGATACTGATGGTCTTGTGGTTCTTGGTCCAAGATCCGCATTATTTAGTCCATTTCATAAACTTGGTTTAGTTGTAGTAGATGAGTCTCATGAAACGTCATACAAACAGGAACAAAGCCCTCATTACCACGCAAATAGAGTTGCTAGCAAATTAGCTAGTTTATATTCCGCCATGTATGTTATGGGCTCGGCGACACCTGACGTAACGGATTACTTTTTAGCAAAAAACAGAAATATACCAATCATTAGAATGAATAAGCTAGCTGTAAAGACTAATAATACCGCCATCACTAAGACTATAGTTGACCTGAAAGACCAAAGCTTATTCACTAGGAGCAGAATGCTCTCAGATGAACTTATAAGGATTATCGAAAAATCAATGCTAAATGACGAGCAGTCCCTATTATTCCTTAACAGAAGAGGAACTTCTCGAATTATCTTTTGTGAAAATTGTGGTTGGCAATCACTTTGTCCGAAATGTGACGTACCGCTTATATATCATGGCGACATACATCAAGCCAGATGCCACACTTGCGGACATAAAGAAGCTCCACAAAATTCCTGCCCATCGTGTGGTCAGGCAAAAATACTATATAGAGGTTTTGGTACCAAAGCTTTAATTAAAGAGGTCTGTAAAATATTCCCTCAAGCAAAAGTTAAAAGATTTGATACCGATAACAGTAAAAAAGAGAGTTTTGAACAAAATTATTATTCAGTTAAGAGCGGTGAGACAGATATAATAGTGGGAACTCAGACTTTAATTAAGGGTTTAGACCTACCCAAATTAAGTACAGTAGGAGTAATAGTCGCAGAATCTGCTCTTTCATTCCCTGACTACACTGCATCTGAGAAAACCTATCAGCAGATTAATCAAGTATTAGGACGTATTGGTAGAGGACACAGACACGGTACAGCCATAATACAAACCTATAATCCGAACAATCAAACGATTAAGGATTCAGTTGATTTAAATTATGAGGATTTTTATGAGAACGAAATCAAGGAAAGAGAAACTTATGATTACCCTCCTTTTAGTCAAATATTGAAGCTAGCTTGCTTAAGGAGTACAGATAAAGCTGCCGAAAATGCCGCCAACAAACTAATAAGCCAAATTGAGAATCTTAAACTCAAAGTAGGCATTGCAGGACCAGCCCCATCATTTCATGCGAAAATTGACCATAAATTTCAATATCAAATAATAGTTAGATCTAAGCTCAGAAGTGAACTTATTAAAGTAATAAAAATTTTACCCTCGGGATGGACTTATGACATTGATCCAATAAATCTTTTATAAAATTTCTGGTGATTAGTTTATACTTTTAAAATATGACAAAACAATCTAGCTATAAGCTAATAACCCTGCCCAATAAACATCTACGACAGCCTTCTAAGAAAGTTGGGATTATAGACGAAAAGATTCAGAAGATAATCAAAGCAATGGAAAATGTACTTTTGAAATGGGAAAGCGAGCGAGAACATGAAGTTGGAGTAGCTTTGGCAGCTATTCAAATCGATGTAGATTTAAGAATCATTATAGTGAGAGATGACATAGAAAATAAAGATAACAATAAGTTTAATATTTTTGTTAATCCTACTATAACTAAATATGAAGGTGAAAGAATTGAAGATTATGAAGGATGTTTAAGTATCCAAGATGTTTATGGAAAAGTCCCACGATATTCTAAAGTTAAGATCAGTGCTCTGGATATAGCTGGAAATCCTATTAGATTAACTGTAAGTGGTTTTATGGCAAGAATTTTTCAACATGAGATTGATCATACTAATGGGAAAGTATTTATTGATCATATTAAAGACAACCATAATGCATTCTATCAATTAATGCCAGATGGCAAACTAAGAGAGCTGGATTATGACAAAGATGTCGAAAAAAATAATATTCTTTGGTAATGAGAGACTAGCGACTGGAGTAACTACAAAAAACCCAGTATTAAACGCCCTTGTTAGCAATGGCTATGAGATAGAACATATTATCCTAAACCAGGATGCATACAGTTCCAGGAAAAATAAAATTCAAGAAACTGAAGTCCTAGCACAACAACATAACATAGCCTGCCATAAGCCAACGTCAAATTTAGAGATTAAATCAATTATAGAAAATTCACAAAGTGATATTGCAGTGCTAGTAGCATATGGCAAGTTAATACCTCAGGATATAATTGACCTGTTCAAGCTTGGAATCATCAATCTTCACCCTTCCCTCCTGCCAAAAAAGCGAGGCCCAACTCCAATCGAACAAACAATTCTCGATGGCGACACATATACGGGTGTGTCCATAATGAGACTTACTAAAGGCATGGATGATGGACCATTATATGATCAAAAAATGATTAGTATCTCTGGCAATGAATCGAAACAAGAATTATGCTCATTATTAGGCGATTTGGGAGCCAATATAATAATAGATGTACTTCCAGCTATTATTGGCGGTAAGATCGATCCTAGGGTACAGAATGAAGCCGATAAGTCTATAACCAAACTCATCGACAAGTCTCATGGCAAAATCAACTGGCATGAATCTGGAATTCAAATCGAAAGAAAGCTCAGAGCATATTCTTTATGGCCAAGAAGCTTCGCTGACATTGCAGGTAAAAGAGCTATTATTACTGATGTCAGGCTTGCAGATCACTCTACTCTATCTCCTGGTACTATGATTTCCGATACAAAAAAGTTAATAATTTCATCGATGGACAGAAATGTAGAAATATTAAGGCTGATTCCAGAAAATAAACAAGAGATGTCTGGCGAAGACTTTATGTTGGGATATAAAAAATAATCTATCTCTGTTGAGATGAAGCAATAATCTGAGGAGCTACTTGGCTAATTTCAAGTTTTAGCTTCTCAAATTCTTCCGCAACCACTTTTTTATAGTCAGGAAAATTAGATTCAAGCCACTGCATTGCTCCAGCTTCATTTTTTGTATCTATGAATGTTTCGAATTCATTCAATTGATCTTCTGTCATTCGGCCGGCTAATTTTACTCCAACTCTCGATTCCAGAGTATCGTAAATATGGTTTTTCATCTTCTCCTTCTCTTCGGGAGGTAGTTCAGTTAATCCTATTTCTACTAGTAAATTGTCATCAAATTTAATCATAGAGGTATTATATCATTTAAAGATTAGAGTTTTCGAGAAATTGTTTCTCTAGTCATAAATCGAATATGATCGCCCACTTCAACTAGGAGCTTACTTTTTGTAGCTATATTAAGTCCGCACATTTCACCTTCAAAAACTTCTTTAGTGTCCTGCGGTCCTCTTTTTAGATTCGTTATTTCAACTTCAGCCAAGACTTCTTTTCCTCTGATCACTTGAGCTACTGAAGGAACCGTTAATTTACCACTTTTCACTTCACCACCAGCAATGATCTCTGATTTTCCAGATATAAATACACCCTTTATTTCTAAGAGGCCAGTTTCTTTTTCTACGATTTCAGGTATTAACATTTGGCTTAGCATCAACTTAGCATCATCAATCAGTTCATAGATAATCTTATATATCTTAACTGAGACTTTGTCTCTGTTAGCAATTCTTGTGATATTGGCGGGTAACTCTACGTTAAATCCATAGATTATCCCGTTGGCAGTATGAGCTGTATGTATATCGCTTTCTTTAATGGCTCCAATTCCTGTGCTGATAATTCTAAATGCAACTTCATCAGTTTCTAAAGTCTTAAGACTATCCATAACTGACGTCAAAGAACCCTGAACATCTGCCTTAATAATAATTGGAAGTTCTTGTAGAGTATTTGACCTGTTAATAATACTGATTAGTTCAGAACTGTTCATATTATTCTGAGAAGAACTTGCTTTCTGGTTGATTCCTTCAGCAGTAGCAATTGTTCGAGCTACCTTTTCGTTGCTTACAACTACGAATGATTCACCGAATTGAGGTAGTTCCTTGAAACCAGTAATAATCACTGGAGTTGAAGGAGTAGCTGTTTTAATCGGTTCATTTTCTGGAGAAGTAAGACTACGAATTTTTGCATATGTCGATCCGGAAACAATTACATCATTAAAATTCAAAGTTCCTGCCGTGACTAGTGCATGTGCTACTGGTCCACGGCCTCTCTCTAGATGAGATTCTATAATCAAACCTTCAGCAGGTAAATCTATGGGGGCTTTTAATTCTTCTAGATCAGCAGTAAGTAGAACGATATCTAATAAATTATCAATTCCCTTTTTTGTTTTTGCCGAAACCTCAACGGTAGTGATCTCACCACCCCAGCCTTCAACTAAAATATTCTGTTCAGCTAGTTGTTGCTTAACTCGATTAGGATCTGCACCTTCTTTATCTATTTTATTTATAGCAATAATCATCTTCGAGCCAGCCTGAGTTGCAAATCGAATCGCTTCAACAGTTTGAGGCTTTACACCATCATCTGCTGCAACAACAATAATCACTAAATCAGTAAGTTCGGCACCGTGGGCACGAATAGCAGCAAAAGCTTCGTGACCAGGTGTGTCAAGAAAAGTTATTAGTCTCTCATTGTGTAGTACCTGATAAGCCGATATATGCTGAGTTATTCCACCAGCTTCACCTTTAGCAACAGATGCTTCTCTGATTGCATCAAGCAAACTTGTCTTACCATGGTCAACGTGACCCATGACTGCAACTACTGGAGGACGATTAGGTCCTTCGGTGTTTGCGTTCTTCTTGTTCTGAATTTTAATTTCAGCTTTTTCGCTTGAGGCTTTTTTGACAAGCTTGATGTCTTCAATTCCCATGTCTGAAACCATAATTTCAGCTGTATCAAAATCGAGTCTTTCATTAACAGTGGCAATGATGCCATTTTTCATTAATTGACCGATTAATCTTGTTACAGGTATAGATAGCTCTTCAGCAAGGGTGCCGACAGTTATGTTATCTTGTATTTCGATGGTTTTTGCCATATTGCCAACACTCCTTTCCTTGTTTATTTACAAGCTAATCTTAACGACTACATTTTTATTTATTTCGCATCCTTAAGACTAAGTGCAATTTTTCTAGATTCTGTATCAACGTCAATAACTTTGAAATTCTTTTTCTCGTTAAGCTGGAAAATCTTCTCAGGATCAACACTCTCATCACTGCTCATTTCTGAGACATGAACTAGAGCTTCAACTACTGGACTTAATTGAACGAAAGCTCCAAAAGGTGTGATTCTTGTAATTTTTCCTTCTACAATACTTCCCTTTTTAAAGGCCTTAACTTGTTCTATCCATGGATCTTCTACTAATTGCTTAATACTGAGACTTAGTCTGTCGTCTTTATCTATAGCTATAATCTTAGCCTTGGCTGAATCGCCAACCTTTAGATAATCTCTTGGATTTTCAACGTGCTCCCAAGATATTTCTGATATGTGGATTAATCCTTCAATTCCGTCAGCGTTAACGAATGCTCCAAAGTCAGTTACTCCAGTAACTACACCTTGAATTTCTTCACCAACTTTTAATTTACCAAATCGAGCCTTAACGTCATCTCGAACTGCTTCTTTTTCGGAGAAAATAAGCTTATTATCTTTTCGACTAACATCAAGAACTGTTACTTTTACAGGCTTGTTAATTAGGCTATTGAGTTTTTGCAAGATTTCGTCTTTATCTGCACCTGATACTCTTGGGTAGTGACCTGCAGCTAATTGAGATACGGGTAAGAATCCTCTTATTCCTTCTAATTCAACTAATAGACCGCCTCGGTTAGCATCATAAGGGACAATATCGATTATTTCTTTTTCTTCATTTAGTCTTTGCAACTCATCCCAGCCTCTATCTTTAACGACTCGTCTCATGCTCAGGAGCATGTGTCCATCGTCTATTTCAAGATCTACTACGCTTACAGTAATTTTCTCACCGATTTCTATGGCTTGTCCATAACCAATTTCACGGCGCATAACTACACCGATTCCGTTGGCTCCTAGGTCGACCCAGATTTCGTGTTTTTTAACAGAGATTACTGATCCCTCAGTAACATCTCCTACTTTTAATTGTTGGACGTCATTACTCGCAAGTAATTCGTCCATAGTTAAACTAACTTTTGACATGTTCTACATGCCTCCTTTATATATATTTCCATGTGGTTATTAAAATATCCGAGATTTTTAATCTCATTTATTAAGTTTTCCAAATAGATTATGTACATTATAACTTTTTTTTATAGATTGGTCAAAAAGCTATCTCATTATCTTCAACATTATGCTCTTAAAATGTGTTAAAATTTTTATTAATGGCTTATTTGGGTATTGATA
>Ga0194055_10000749_pt1 | contig 26188 bp, 20 predicted proteins | sample SepL449m_MetaG_FD_155482 | JGI IMG/M metagenome (GOLD analysis project Ga0194055, IMG submission 155482) | Anoxic zone freshwater microbial communities from boreal shield lake in IISD Experimental Lakes Area, Ontario, Canada - Sep2016-L442-9m | ecosystem: Environmental > Aquatic > Freshwater >... | reverse complement strand
GACAAACGCAAAAAAACATCGATTCTCACGGTTTCTTAAAAAAATCGGGAAAACTGGCAGGTTTCCGAAAAACGAGCGCCCGGTTCGGGCCAAATTCTGGCCTAATCTCATGGCGGAGTCTCGACACCGTCTCGCGTGCATATGTGTCATTCACCGAGGAAATGCGAACAGGACATGAAAGCGTCCAACGACGGCAACGCAGTCCCCGATCTCGAACAATTCCGCAGCTGCCTGAAGCTGCTGGCGGATCTGCATCTGAACCCAAGGCTGCGCGTCAAGGAAGACTCTTCCGACATCGTGCAGCAGGCGATGCTGGAAGCTCATCGCGATTTCCACGGTTATCGCGGGCAGACGGATGCCGAATTGCGGGGCTGGTTGAAGATGATCCTGACGAACAACCTGATCAGCCTGACGCGACGCTACGCCGCACAGAAAAAGAACATCATTCTCTGCCCTGCGAGCAACATCTTCTGGCAGGGACAATTGCGACTGTTTCGTTTGAGAGGTGCCACCACCTCGGCCGTCGCAGCAATTACGGACGGTTACGTCTGGGTAATCGTTCACAGTTTTCGCCACGGAACCCACGATGACGACTGCTTTGCTTTGTGGATATCCTCTTTTGATTGTTCTCGTGTCACTGACCGCTCCAGCCATTCGGCAATGGTGGCAGGTGTCATCCGAGGCCGGTTATTCCTTGCTCAAGTCAATACTCACGGCCGCGTTTCGAGTCGCCTTGTTTTATGTCTGTCTCATTCCCGCAGGCTACATCGTTCTCCTTTACTTGATGCAGGGATCGAACGCCCCGCTTGCCATGCTGTTTATTCCCGAGTGGGTTGAAATCGTCATCGTGTCGGTCGCCATCACGATGCAATGGACTTTGCCGTGGTGTGTGAAGGCTGCTGTTGTTGGGTGTCGAGAGATTCAGGAGGTTTACGCCGCCGAACGAGTGCTGTTGAGTCATTTACAAACCGATTCCGAGCCGCTGCTGAAGTTCGCCTCGCAAGTCGTGAGAACAACTCTGGCAAATACCGTCGGCAGGGAGTCTGTGCAGTACGCGTTGGCCAAGATTGATACCGACTGCGTGAAGCTCGTTGGCCCGAAAATGTGGACTGTCTGGGACCGTAAATGTGTGGGATGCCAATACGGGCCAGGAACTCCTTGCCAAAAGGGAGCAAGGTAGAAACATTGAAAGCGTGGCGTTCAGCCCCGAAGGTCAACGCATCGTCACTGGTGGTAATTACGGGGGAAAGATATGGAATGCGTCGAGGGGCCAGGTACTCCTTGACCAGAAGGGGCAAACGAGTGGCGTGCGTGGTGTGCAGTGGAGCCCCGACGGCCGAAGCTTCGTCACCGTCGGTTTGGACGGGACGGCAACGGGAAAGAATCTTTTTACATTCAAGGGACATACCAAGCACCTGGACAGCGTGGCGTGGAGCCCCGATGGCAAACACATCGTCACCGGCAGTTTTGACAATACGGCAAAGGTGTGGGATGCTGAGATTGGCCAGGAAGTTCCCACCCGTTACGGCATTCACAGGAATCTGGTGTCCAGCGTCGCGTTTAGTCCAGACGGCCATCGAATCGTCACTGGTGTCGCTGGCCAAAACGCCACGGCAAGGCTGTGGGATGTTGCCACGGACAGGGAACTGCTCGTCCTCGCCGGACATACTGAACCGGTGACCAGAGTGGCATTCAGCGACGACGGCCAAATGATCTTCGCCTGGGATCAGCAGAAGAATCTACTCGCGTGGTCTGTCGCCAGTGGCGAGCCGGTCGCCCCGGTTGATCCACCGCCCGAACCGCTTCCTGGTCCGGCACGTTCACAAGACGGCCTTCATCACGCCGTCCCTGAAGGCAATAACGTCGTCGTCAGCGACACGAGCCCGTTACCGGAAAACGCCTGGCCATTCCCCAATCGAGTCCAACGGATCCGCTATCACGCTGACAGAGCCACGTTAGCGAATCAGCAGAATCAGAATTTTGCAGCCAAGTTTCATCTGCAGCAAGTGAAACTTGCTGAGACCGAGTTGCTTCAAGAGTAGAGATATCAAGCCTTGCGTCTGGGAGCACCAACCGAAAGACACGACCGAATGACTCACTTACTCCCAACTCGCCTATGGTACTAACCAGCTGTGACCGATTCGGTATCCAGTCGCCATGCCACTGCAGGCGAGTGGTTGGCGATGACTTCTGCATATTTGATGCGGCTTTCATCGGAACCGAACAGACTGAGCAGAATGTCGCGTCCGCCAATTCGGACACGAGCCTGGCCACTCTGAGGATGAAGGAGATACGACGGCAGATGGTCCTTTTTCCGGGCCATCTGCGGGAGTCCCTTCAATTGTGGAAACAATTCCACGTTTGAAACAGGCTTTTCGCCGCACTGCCGCACGTCGACAGGTAACGTAACTCGTTCCAGTGCAATACATTGCCCAAGACAGGAATCGAACCTGCACGGGTGTTACCCCACTAGGCCCTCAACCCGGCACCTCGATGAGTAAAGAGAATGGTTCATAATGGGTTGTGCACGGGGATGGAACCATGTGACTGGCGACGCTGCTTGGCTTTTCGTCCCATCAGCTTCAATCTCCTCGGTCACGGCATTGTCACCAGTAGCGTTGACCCTCGGTTTCCGGTCGCTGATACTGCAGGGTATTCACATTTGGAACCCTCAAAATCTGGGAGAGCCCATGCCCCAATCACCCATCAGCACCGAAGTCTCACACGCGAGATTTCCAGTCGTTTTACTACACAGAATTGCTACACTCATTCTTGTCGCGTTTTCGCTGGGATTGTCAATTCACCCGACAAAACAAGCACATTCCGCAGGTGAAACTCGTGTACCAAACATCGTGCTGATCTATGCGGATGATCTGGGCTACGGCGATGTCGGCTGTTACGGTGCATCCGACATCAAGACTCCGCACATTGATGGTTTGGCACGTGCCGGAGCGAAATTGACGAGTTTCTACGTGGCTCAGCCCGTTTGCACGGCGTCACGAGCTGCTCTGATGACGGGGTGTTATTCGAACCGGGTGGGAATGAGTGGTGCCTTGAACCACACCAGCCGGACGGGAATCCATACCGACGAAGTTCTGCTGAGCAATCTCTTTCAAGAGCGAGGCTACGCCACTGCGATTTACGGAAAATGGCACCTGGGGCACCAGCCACCGTTTCTACCAACTCGGCGGGGGTTCGATGAATGGATGGGGCTGCCGTATTCAAACGACAATGGACCACTGCATCCTGTCACGCGCGGGATTCCGGCTCTTCCCTGGTATCACAACGAAAAGGTGATCAAACTCGATCCTGACCAGGCAAGTTTCACGCGGCGGATTACGGAGCACGCTTCACGTTTCATTGAGCGGAACAAGGATCGTTCGTTCTTTCTGTACTTGCCCCACATCATGCCTCACGTCCCGATCTTCGCGTCCGAAAAGTTTCGCAGCGGCAGTCGGCGCGGAATTTACGGCGATGTCGTTCAGGAACTCGACTGGTCGGTTGGTGAAACGCTTGCCGCATTGACAAGAGCAGGTGTGGCTGACCGGACGATCGTGATCTTTTCATCAGACAACGGACCGTTTCTTTCCTACGGCGACCATGCCGGTTCGGCCGGTCCACTGCGCGAAGGAAAGTTGACGACTTTCGAAGGGGGTGTTCGAGTCCCTTGCCTGATTCGGTGGCCGGGCAAAATTGCGGCCGGTCGTGTGATCGACGAGATCGTTTCGACAATGGACCTGTATCCCACGTTCGCTCGTTTGATCGGAGCGACGCCACCTCAGGTCAAACGCGACGGAATCGATGTTTTGCCGCTGTTGACGGGGGCTGTCGGAGCGAAAGGGCGAGAATCGTTCTGGTATTATTCTGGCGAGGAATTACATGCCGTCCGGAAAGGGGATTGGAAACTGCACGTCCCTCACGAGTACCTAACCGTCGCTGCAGAACCCGGGCGTCATGGAAAGCCTTCAAACTTCGCCAACTTGAAACCCGAATCGATCGAGTTGTCAGGAATCCGCGGGATTGCCAGTCGTCACGGTTATCGCGTGGAGAAGTTGGAACTTTCTCTGTTCAACCTGCGGACGGACGTTGGCGAGCGAAACAATGCTGCTGACCAACATCCTGAAGTCGTCAAACAATTGCTGGCCGAGGTGGCAGCCGCTCGCACAGATCTGGGTGATCGCATCACCAACACGCGTCCCACGCATGCTCGTCGTTCTGGCGAGGTTCGCGAATAGTCGTTTCGCAGGACGATTCATTTCCTGAGCGAAACCCATTGCGTCAGCGGAGAGGCATCTCTTTTCGACATTGCTGACGCTGCGGTCTGCATCCAAAGTATTCGTCTGAGATACAGGCGGTAAAAATAGTTGCCGACATCGCCGGCGCGTGATAGAAAGACTTTGGAACAAGTCGTTTTGTCTCAGTCGCAATTGAGCTAACCTTGGGGGGGCTTTTCCATGACATTCGGGATGGAATCGTTCTGGGTTGGAATTGGCGTCAGCCTCTTGATGGCAACGCTGTTGCCGTGTTTCATTTTCCTGATCACTTACAACCCGAATTCGCCAGCGGACAGGCGTGTCGGAATCGTCATTGGTCGAATTGCAGTTGCATTCGTGTTGATCTGCTTATTCGCCCAATCGTACTTTCTTGCGATGTGCCCCCTCGCTTTGGCCGTTCTCACTTCCACATTGGAACTCAAAGGGGTTTCCGTACCGACGGCGCGACGCTGGATTGTCGTTACCAGCGTCGCGGCTTTTATCTGCGTTGCTGGATCATGGGGCGAGATACTGTGGGGACTGCAATCGAAGTTGAATCAGGTCCCGATGATTTCGTTGACCGAACGTCTGGAATATGAAGTTCCCTATCGAACTGCTGAATTGTATCCGGTGCACCTCTTAGGGTGGCCGCTTCAGTCCATAAGTCCAGATTGCGATCGAACGAGCCCTGCGTCGCTTGAAACCGCAGATGGGACTCGTGCGGATGGATGGACGACTGCCGAAGTGGGATTTTTTGGAACCAGTCAGCAAAGCAACGCGGTTCAGAATTTTGAAACTTTGAGCACCTTACTTCGGACGCATCGAAGTATGGAGTTTCAATTTCGAACGGCAGCGGGCTTTGGTGTCGAACGCTGGTACGAGATGTCTTACCGCGACTGGGAACTGGAACTTCCCAAACGCCCTTTGATTCCGATTTCGACTCCGAATGGAAATGTCCCAAGTGACCTTAGCGATGCGGAAATGTCGACGATCGCAGTAAATTATGAACCTTGGCATACATCGAATCTGATCAACTTCGCGCACCCGAGAACTCTGGGGTATATTGAATGGAGCTATGAAGCGACGCGCCCTGATCTTGACCGGGTTGTCGGGTTCGTGCCCCATGGTTTCGCTTCCACACCAGAAGCTCCAGAACGTTCCGGCGACGTGAATGTCTGTTGGCAGATGGATTCCCTGCAACTTGTCAGCCTGCTCAAACATCGGCCTGGTGCGGTGTATCTCACCTCTCATCTGCCGAACATGGCCGAACTGAAAAATGTTCCAACGCGTCCCCTCGATCCATTTGAAGCGACCGCACTCCAGGGCTTGAAACAGGGGGAAGAGGTCATCGTCGTGGGTAACGATTCCAAGTTACGGATGATTGGTGCAGTTCGAGCCAGTTTTCAGTGCCTGGAATGTCATCAGGTTCCCCGAGGAACACTGCTCGGTGCATTTACCTACCAGTTCAGCCGAATCAAACCTGGTCACCCAGCCAGCCCCATCAACAAGAATGGTTGGCATGTCGGACAATCCCCGTGAGTAATCCGTTTTAGAAATTGGCTTCGGATTTCGCCGGATCCATTCGCGAAAAATCGCCCGCACAACGCAGCATAACGCATCGATTGTTATGGATCTATTTGGCAGCTTCGGTTAGCATAACGTTTCGCGAGATGGATCGTTCGTATTACCTGTGGCCGTTTTCCGATGCTCACGATTGCTGACAGCCATCATCTTTGGGATCGACGGGGTTTCCTGACACTTGGCACGCTCGGGCTGGGTGGATTGGGACTCACGTCGTTATTGCAAGCCGCCAGTGAAAAGCCCGATCTGATTACCGGTAAGTCAGTGATCTTCCTGTTTCAACAGGGAGGTCCGAGTCAGTTCGAAACGTTTGACCCTAAACCCGAGGCGTCGTCATCGGTACGAACTTTGACCGGGACACGATCGACATCTCTTCCCGGCGTTCAGTTCGGTGAAACATTCGAACAACTGGCCGAGGTTGCTCACAAACTGGTCGTCGTACGGTCGTTTCAAACAGAGAACGCTGAGCACAACATCCAGCCGATCGTCAGCAAGGCCACAATGCAGGCGAATATCGGTTCGCTTTATTCCCGCGTGGCGGGTGCCATCAATCCCATCAGTGGGATTCCGACAAATGCCGTACTGTTTCCTCAAGCAGCCTGCAATGATGTCACCAAGGGAAGCGCTCGTGGGGACATTGCGGCCACCGGAGCATTTGGTGCGGCTTATGCGCCGTTTGTTCCCGGGGCAGGAGGAAATCTGCAGCGAGACATGCGTCTCAACCTGCCACGAGATCGATTTGAAGATCGGCAGGTACTCCGTTCCGCGCTGGATTCAGTTCGACGCGACTGGGAAGGCCAGGAACAGAGTCGCAGTGTCAGCAAGTTTCAGGATCAGGCCTATGAGCTGCTGCTGAACGGCGGGGCCGCGGATGCGCTGGACCTGAGCAAAGAATCGGCATCGGTCGTAGCGCGTTATGACACGCGACAATACGCCCCGTCGCACAACTGGGCCAGATCCAATCGAGGCAAGCGGGGTTACTACACAGGCCAGGCGAAGTCGATTGGCAAACTGTTACTCATGGCTCGGCGCATGTGCGAAGCGGGTTGTGGCTTTGTCACAATCCACGCGGACTATGAAGGTGTCTGGGACATGCATGCCGACGGTGAAAATCTGAATATGGTTGACGGTATGGACGCGATCGGACGCTCATTCGATCATGCGGTTGCCGCATTCATTGAGGATGTCGAAGCCCGCGGTATGAGCGACAAAATCCTGTTAGTCTGCTGCGGAGAAATGGGACGAACACCTCGGATTAATCGCTACGGTGGTCGAGACCACTGGGCGAAACTCGCTCCCTTGATGTTGTACGGAGGGGGAATTCGTGGTGGTCAGGTGATCGGTCAGTCGACACGCGATGGAAGTGAACCTGAAACAGAGCCGCTGACAGTTCCTTACCTGATCTCAACGATCCTGCACACTGTGTTTGATGTCAGCGGGCTTCGATTGAAACCGGGTCTGGGACAACTCGCGCGTCTGAGTGAGCATCCCGTGATCCCGGGTTTGTGGTGAACCGACTTATTTATTCTGGTTTACCTTCAGTCTTGTCCTTTTCTGGAGCGGGCGTGCCATCAACCAGGACACTTCGCTTGGCGAGATCGTAGCTCGAATCCGTGGGCAGAGCGATATAGTCCGGTTGATCAGCTTCGACGGGTTGATTGCGATCATAGAAGAAAACCCGTCCCTTCCCGATCACGTCCGCTTTTGATTTCTGCACGATGATTGCCGTCGCTTCGTCCAATCCAATCCCCAGAAGCTGCGGATACCGGCTCATCAGTTGAGTCATATCCTTCTGGCGACCTCGCTGGGAAAAATGCTGATCGATTGCGACCCCGCTGATGAAGCCCAGGCCGCCACGTTCATAGCCAGAGGCCATGATTCTGGTGTTTCCGATCGGCGTCGCTCGCGCCAGATAGCGAGCTTGGATGGACGCCCCTGCTGATGAACCTCCAACCACACCGCCTCGATGCAAAACCTCCTTCATCAATTGGTGAGCTCGGGTCCCATAGTACGAATCCGCCAGATTCCACTGCCGACCACCTCCAAACCAGACACCTGTTGCCTCGGTGAGCGGAGCCAGAAATTGCTCGTCTGTATTAGCTCGCTGGCGATCCTTCGTATGCATTATTGCGACGTGCTTCACTCCCATTCGCTTCCAGACCGGTACTGGCCCAACGTCCCAACTGGCATTGTCTTCTTCCACACAGGGGATATACACCAGTCGGGCATTCTCGACTCCGCCAGCAAATTCCACAAATTTGTTCATCAGGCCAGGTGGTGAACCACCTCCCCCAACAATGACCAACGTTCCATTGTCGACAAACGGAGTTTCCTGCTCGGCGGGTGGAAATGGCTTCAATGTGCGATCGATAGCATCGCGCCGCCATTCCGTCAGATCGACGAGTGTTTCAGGCGTCCCGATTCTTCGAGGATTCTCGGGATTTAGTGACTCGATGCGTGGCGGCGAATGATCGCATCCCGCAAGAACAAACGTGATCTGACCGGAACCGTGGCATGTGAGTTTCCTACCTGCAAACAGCAGAATCACTCCGCGCGGCAAACCAATCCCGACCGTGCGGGGATGATTCGTCACGACATCGAGCATTCGCCCCTTCGAATCATTCTGCTCGCCGAAGTCGCACTGCAACATCGAATCCGGGACAAGGTTCAGCCCCACGGCTCCCTCAGTAGAAGGTTCGGTTGGCATGACGATTCTTCCCAGTAGACGGGCGACTGCGGTATCGACAACCAGCGTCTGCCCTCGAGCGAGAAATTCGTCGAGTTGCGGTTTGAGCTTCAATAACGAGGCAAGATCAGACCCCTGTTCCTGACGAGACTGAATCACCACGACACTGGCCCATGAAAATGTTTCTTTGAGCTCAGTAATGGGCAGCGTCGTAAACGATTTGGATTGAAAATACCCCTCGTCACCAACTGTCGAGATCAGTGCCTCGGCCAGCGGGTTCGCTGATCCATCGACACCTCGATGGAAAAAGACAACCGAATTGTCCCTGGCGATACTCACGAGCAGTTGCTTTGAGTCTCCCCAGTCCGAAAAACCGTTGTCGATGACGATACGCCCGTTGATCTTCAGTTGGACCGGCCAATCAGAATACACTTCATCAAACGGCTGGGCAGCGGAATCTGTCGCCGCTATTGCGACGATCAGGGCAACGACCGGAGAAAGCCCCCAGCGTGACAAGATATTTGAAATCATCGTAATTTCCCTTAAGGCATCACACTTCTCAATAACGACAAATGATCTGAATGCGGGTGGGCGAAACTCCGCACGATATTGCGCTGATTTGCGTCTGTTGCCAATGCCCGTGACGATCAGAATGAGTTACTCCTCGAACGTCAAATGCCTACGAGACTGACGGAAGTCTTCGCCCGACCACCGTCAAAACCTCGTGGACCAGCCCCCGATGCGAGGCACCGTTATTCGCGGTTTTTGGGAAGGCTGGTCATCGCAGGCAGTCTGCTGTATCTTCGAAGCTCACATTGAAGCTTTCACCCGCGAATTGGAATTGCGTCAAACGACTCTTCGTACAACTTCCTCTGGAATACATTATGAACTCAACGGCTGGGTGGGTTGGGATGCTGCTGGGACTGGTTGCAGTTGGCCTGGAAGGCGGGGCACAGGTCTCTGCGAAGGTCGTAACCGTGGCAACTCCGCCCGGTGGCCAGGCGATGGCAGCCAAAGTTGATGGAAAAGGGACGATTCATCTTGTCTTTGATTCGAAAGATGGACCGCAGTATTGCAGTTCGACCGACAGTGGAAAGTCCCTTGGAAAAGCTGTGCCACTGGTTGACCGCGCGTCTCGGAAGCCGGGCCTGGAATTCATCACCTGGGATATGGCGGTCGATCCCAAGGGGGGAGTTCATGTGGTGCTGGGAACGAACGCCTGGAAGCTAAAGCTTCCGAAAGAAGAATGGGGATACATGTACGTCCGGAAACCTGCAGGCGCAAACACGTTTGAGCCGGTCAAGAACGTCACTCAACGACCGAGTGAAGGGTTTTCAATCGCCGTCGGCGAAGATGGATTGGTCGCAGCGGTCTGGATGGCAGACAAACTGTTTGCCAATATCTCGAAAGACGGCGGCGCGACGTTTGGCCCGACGATCGAAATCGGCTCGGGAGTCAATCCTTGCAATTGCTGTACAACCAGTACCACGATCGCCGCTGATGGTCGCCTCGCCATTCTTTATCGCGAGGAAACAAACAACGAACGTGACATGTATCTTGCGATGTGGGATTTCGAAAAGAACGAAGCGACAAAGTCACGCATCAGTGCGACACCCTGGAAAATCGATGCCTGCCCGATGACCTATTACACAGTGGCCCGCAGCGAAAAAGGTCTCGTCGCCGCCTGGCCAACCAAGGGGGAAATCTACTTTGCCCAGTTGAACGCCGATGGTACGTCGAAGACACCTAAGGAAATCAAGACTCCCGGTGCCAGTGGAATGCGATCCGGAGTTCTGGCGCTTCCGGCGACCGATGGAAAGACACTCGTCGCCTGGAAGAAAGACGATCAACTGGGCTGGCAGCTTTACGACGACCGCGGTCAACCATCCGGCCCACCTGGAAAGGCCGCCAGCCCTGGCAAGGGTGTTGCGGCAGTCGTCGCCAAAAATGGTGACGTTGTCTTGTTTCGATAAGGCCTGTTTCGTCGTCAATTAAATGAGATGAATCTGCCAAGTAGCTGGATCGAGTACCGCGTTTCCAGTTCAGGACATGACCGAACGAGTTTATGTTTTCTGACGAAGTAGCGAATCACGCGTCTTCGACACTTTCACCGTCAGATATTTCTCGTCCCCATTCTTCGAGAATTTTACTGAAAGAACAACTTTGCACCGATCTGAAACTGGGGGAATCGTGAAGGATGGAGTCCACCATTTTGTTGGCGTGCCAAACTCCAGCAAGCAGGGCACGACCATGGACAGAATGTAAATACTCTTCCCAAACCCAGGAATCGAAGGCTCGACGTTTGAAGTCATTAAAATCGGGAAGATCCTCGTCAGGGCTCAGCCCTTTTGCTGAAGCAAGCACCACGACATCATCGCTCGTCCACCAAACCCGAGTGATACTCCATGAGAAGGTGGGTAAGTCGATGATGACGGTTCCAGTAGATGCCTGAATCCGCTTCTGCAATTCGCTTCGCGAAACGCACCTTCCCAATGACCACATTTGCCATTTGAATCTCCATTCGCTGGGGATAAAAATGGTCTCTGTACAAAAGCCGAAAATCAATAGCGGAATCGAAATTGGTGCTATCGCCAGAATTGCTATGAACGCGAGACCTGCAAGGCAACAAAAGCAAATCGAAAGAATAAACTTACCCATTTGAGAACTCTTCCAAGAACATCAAGATGACACGGCCCGCAAAGGGCCAGGACGCCAGGTCCATTTATTCTTGACGACCGTTGACAGTCCGACCACTGAATCGGAATTCCCACTGTTCCAGTCAGTCCCTCTTGTTGCTTTGCAACCCAGACATCCAAAGCGATGTCTGGGCCACCCCGCCGTCGATTAAAAGAGATGCATCTGCCCCGAAGAATCGGCGGGGCGGATGAAATGCCGTGTTTCCAGCTTTGGCAGTGACTGGTCGAGTGCATGTTTTCTGGCAAACAGTTGGAATGTTTGCTTGATCTGATTGGCAATCTGTCCAGTTCCTCGCATTCGTTCTCCGAACGTCGCGGAATTCAATTCCCCGCCACGGACGGATTTGACCAACGCAACAACTCGGTCTCGCTTCAGCGGCTCTGACCGAGCCAGCCATTCCAGAAACACAGGTTCCACAGTCATCGGAAGTCGCAGCATGACGAACGACGCGTGACGCGCTCCGGCTTGTGCGGCCGCCTCCAGGAGTGATGGAAGTTCGCTGTCATTGAGACCCGGGATGATTGGTGCGGTCATGACTCGAACAGGAATCCCTGCGTCAGACAATGCTTTAATCGTTCGCAATCTGGCTTCCGGAGAACTGGTTCGGGGTTCAAGAGTGCGTGACAATTGCCGATCAAGTGTCGTCAGGCTGATGTTCACGTGTACGCAATTCCATTGTGCCAGTTCGCTGATCAGATCCAGATCACGAACGACCAACGCATTCTTTGTGATGATCGAAATCGGTTGGCGTGCCTGTACGCAAACCTGCAGGCACTGACGGGTCAACTTGAAATTCCGTTCACAGGGCTGGTAGCAATCAGTGACCCCTGAAAACGCGATCTGCTCGGGATTCCAGGCGTCACGCGCCAGCCAGTTACGCAGCAGTTGTGCGGCCTGATGCTTTACGAAAATCTTCGATTCGAAATCAATCCCCGCGTTCAGTCCGAGATATTCGTGATACGGACGGGCGTAGCAATAGGCACACCCATGCTCGCACCCGCGATAAGGATTGACGCTGTAGCGGAAGGGGACGTCCGGGCTATCATTTTCACTGACGATACTCTGTGCGTTGTCATCGAGAAAAACGGTCTGGACGCGTTGCAATGTTTCGAGGAACTCAGGGTCGGTTTCAAACGCTTCGTAGTCTGGAATCGCATGAATCTTGTCAAACCGGTTGAGCGGATCGAGCCCCGACCCGCGTCCGTACGGAGTGATCTGCGGTGAAACGTTCGCTGCTTCGGATTCTCGCGAGGTTCCATCCATAGTGGGTTTCGCTCAGACGACGCGCCAGGGAAGTTCCTGCCCTGCCAGGCCCGCTTTCAGGTTTTCCACTGTCATTTGCTGCATACGATGACGCGTTCGGTTCGAGGCGCTTCCCAGATGGGGGACGATGATGATGTTATCGAGTTCCAGCAATGGGTGATTGCGTGGCAGTGGCTCTGGTGCGGTGACATCCAAAGCGGCGACAGCGATTCGTTTGGACTTGAGCGCCGCCAGCAAGGCATCATGATCGACAACGCCACCGCGAGCGACATTCACCAAAATTCCGGTCGGTTTCATCAACCCCAGTTCCCGTTGGCCGATCAAGTTCGTCGTCTCGGCGGTCAATGGACAGTTCAGTGTGACAAAATCGCTTTCGGCCAGAAGATCGTCGAGTGAAACGTAGGTCACTCCCAATTCCCGTTCCGCCGCTTCGTCACGGGACCTGTTGTGGTAAAGGATTTTCATATCAAACGCCCGGGCTCGTCGGGCGACCTGCTTGCCGATCCTCCCCAATCCCACAATCCCCAGCGTGCTTCCCGAGACTTCGTAACCGATCATAAACGAGGGATCATAGTGGACGAATGCCGGTGAGCGGGCGAATTTGTCTCCGGCGACAACATTGCGAGCCGCAGCGAGCATCAATGCCATCGTCATGTCGGCTGTGGCAGCATCGAGACATCCAGGAGTATTGCCGACCAGGATTCCGCGAGACTTCGCCGCCGCACAATCAATATGGTCGACACCAACACCGTGGTTGCTGACGATCTTTAGGTTCGGGGCTCGATCCATCAGCGGCCCATCGACGCGTGGATGACCGTACGTGATGAATGCGACCGCACGCTCAAGAGCCGAAGAGGTGGGTCTGTCGTCCCATTCCAGGATTTCAATTTCGTGGCCCAGCATTTCCAGCAGGCTGGGAGGGAGACCATCGGCCATGACGGACGTGCGTGTGATCGACATGAATTTCTCAACTTGAAGAAGAAGCGTCTATTCCGAATAGGTCGTATTCTAGCGGAGTTTGTAGCAGCCTGTCAGTCATCGCGATCAATCGAGGTCATTCCGGGTTTCGGGCGGGACCGATGACTTGGAATTCCTGGAATGCCGAGTGTTCTCCACCAGCCGTTCCGGTGGCTGCGGCTACGGACCAGATCAACCACCGGAATGATCCCAATGGCTGGTTATTGGATTGACGAATACTCGTTGCGGCAAAATGTGATTCTTCAAACGCTGGCATGTCGATTTCGCAGATCGGTATGAAGGCCTTCGCGTCAGAGACATTCCAGCCCGGATCGACTGCGACATTGCAGCCATAGAGCACAAATCGCTGTCGACCTCGGCTGTCGTTTTGATTGAATGAGAAAGTATTGATCTGGTTCACATCTTTCACCTCTCCCAGGTCGAGCTTGTACAGACCGGTTTGTGTCCCGTTCCCAAATACGGGGCCATAGTTGCGGGCCAGTTTCCCGTCTGTCAGGACACTGACCGGCTCGTTCATCGTGCCAGGGGAAGTCGCGCTGATACGCCCTGGGAGCACCAACGTCGTTGAGGCCAATGGAATCGATTTGAATTCCGCTCCGCGCTCCGTCACAGTATAGGCGTAATCTCGCAATTCGACGGAAACGGGCTGCTGCTTGCGGATCACGCTCACCTTCAACGGTGCTCCTGCTTCAGCATTGACGAGTTCAAGCAACGTGGCGAGATCTTTCACGGGTCTGCCATTGCAACCAACAACGACGTCTTCATTCATGAAACCGGCCTTCGCGGCAGCACTATTGGCCCGCAACTGAAACAGCAGTACACCGCTCTCGCTCGGCAACCCGTAGGCGGACCGGTCACCTAAGCCCGAAATATCGCGAGCCTGTGCCTGCCAGATGTAATGTGTTCGTTTCGCGAGTGGCTTTTCCGTTCCAGATCTCGGGCCATTCAAACTTGGGATCTCGGGCGTGCGAGCCAGTGCTTTCAACTTTGGTCGCTGCACGCCGAACTGGTCCATCGGGAAATTCACGAACCCCAGTCCGAGTGCCGGAGATGTTTCGCGGACCCGGAAATCGCCTTGCTGCGGATCTATGAACAACGCATCTGCTTCGATGGAATGTGCATCTCGTTGAGACTGGGCAGCCAGTTTTGTCGCGGGGCGCGACGCAATCCCGGTGACATGGACCAGATTAAAATCCATTTCGCTCCCCCAGGCAGTGGCGGGCATTCCTCCTGCTGGAAGATAGTGATCGGTCACCATAATGTTACGACGCACCACATCCTGGCTGTGCTTGTACCACACATGAGGATGAAAGCCGTTGTTGATAAAAATGTTGTTCTCGACCGTCCGATAGAATCCTTCACGCAGTTTCATTCCTCCCGCCAGACAGAGATTGTTTGTCAGGTGATAATTCGTGGACCCGTCGTCGAGGTCGACATCCCAGCCATGATCGCATCGCCAACGATTGTTGCGGATGACAACGGTCTTGTTCGCATCCAGCAGGGGAAGCTTTTGTTCCGCGTCCCAAGTCTTGTCGTCATTCAGATTCAAGCCCGCGAGGTTCCAGAATCGGTCGCGGCCCCACGAATTAAAGGAACCATGATCACCAGTTTCCTTAACCGTGTCGAAGATGTCACAGTGTTCGATGAGATGCCCTCCCCAGCAGCCATCGCCGATATTGATTCCCGCTCGCGGCACGTCGTAGAGCGAACAATGGCGTACCGTGATTCCCTGTGACAATTCGATCTGTACAGGAGATGTCTGCTTTTCAACACGACCCGACTGATAGATCAGACAGTCATCGACAAGGCAATCGGCCGGATAATTATCGCTCCTGGGGCCAGGCGTACGGTCCAGTGTTGCCAGCGACTGCGATTTGTCATTCCAGTCACGCGGAACGCGAGCGGCATCTCGATCGCCAACAAATGCGACACCGTTTCCCCCCGCTTGAGTGATCAGGCAGCCGCGAACAGTGATACGGCGGTTGAAATTGTTGACGAATACGGCGTTGCCTCCCACCTGATCCAGATGGCAGTCTTCCAGCAGGCAATCTTCGGCACCGTCATAAAAGATCGCCCCGCCACGGTAAGTCGTCCAGTCACTCCGGACGAGTGGCTCCTTGTTCTCCATGAATGTTCGAGCGGTATGGCGGAACGTCAGCCCCTTTAATTGGATGGATCGAACGGGATTCGCAATCGTTCCACGAAACTCGACCAGATGTCGCAGGCGAACGACTTCGATCGTCGCCGATGACAGGTCGATTCCGGCAGGCGGGTAGAAATAAAGCGTGCTCGACGTCTGATCGAGAAACCATTCTCCTGGAGTATCCAATTCCTCGAAGATGTATTCGACAAAGCGAAACTGTCGATGCATCCCTGCCGGACGATTGTTCTGCCAGCCCCCTTCGTATTTGATCGAGCCATCGTCGTTTTTGCCGGTGATCACAAAGTGAAATCCACCCCATTCGGCGGCATGCATGGCGTGAATCAATCCCCCTTGAGGATTCTTCCACAGGCGAGTACGTTCAATGCTGATCGCATCGGCCGCATGCCCGTTATAAACTCGCACATTCGGATCGAAGTTGGGATATCGCGCCATGGATTGGCGAACACCGTTCACAAACAACTGGTCTGTCTTCAGTCCCTCCGGGACCTTGGCCGTGTGGATGCCATCGCGCCACGCCGTCCATTTCAAATCGATTTTGATTCCGCCACTGATGACAACGTCCTCGTCGCCTGCCTGATAGCAAATCGGAGACTGGACCGTTCCCGAATCTGCTGAAGTGAAGGCGAGTGGTTCCGCGAGGTAATAGGTCCCTTTTTTGAGACGGACGGTGAAGGGGACGCCGCGTCTACTGGCCAGTCGTGCTTCCTGTTGGGCTCGCTGCATGCTCGCAAACGGCTGAGATTCAGTTCCTTGATTGGTATCACGCCCATCAGGTGCAACCCAGACGCTTTCCGCGCGGGCAATTTCCGTGGCACAGAAGACAATGATGCAGAAGATAATTCGGACGTTCATTGATGTCAGATCCTGATGAACAGTTGGATTCTGTTGGACATTGAAGGCCGTCCATCGGTACAAATCAACCGTTCTGAGGGACGCGTGGGCTTTCCCCGAGTGAATCCGATGGGAATGCGATCCGCGGATCTGAAGAAGATTGGCGACGGTTGCTACGCGTGCACGAATGAAAATGGTGCAACGACGAAGCTTGAAACAGGCCAACCGCAGTTGATGCCACGTGATGAGAGAATCGCCGTGCTAGCGAGTAACGTCTTTGACGAATTCAATAAGAATTTGGCCAGTCTGATCGCTGTCGGTCCCCAGGTCATCGCATAGCGTCTGATGGCTTTTGCCGTCGGTAACGTGCACCAGTTTCGCTTTTCCGCCGGCACGCTCAACGAGTTCGGAGAATCTTCGTGACTGAGAATGATTCAAGGAACCATCCTTCAGGTAGGCCAGCAAAAACGGCGGCAACGGAACCTGTCCCTCGATATGTTTGACGGGTGATCCGTCGATCTGAACTTCTTCTCGCTCGCCAAATGCCTTGCGACAGTTTTCGACGACTTGCTCTGATCCATTCTTGATTCGATCAGGAATGTCGAAAGCCGATCCATCTAGTGTGACGACGCCTCTTAGGTGGTTTCGACGAAGTCCGTGAGCGGCAAGATATCGACCGTCCGTCGCCACGAGGGCCGCCAGATGTGACCCTGCAGAATGCCCCATCAGAACTATCTTGTTCGGATCTCCGCCCGACGTGGTGATGTTCTTGGAGATCCATGCAATCGCGGCAGCGATATCTTGGACGTTTTCGGGATGACGGACCGCGGGAACCAGACGATAGTTTACACTGACAAAAATGGTTCCCGCAGAGTTAAACAACTTCGGCTGTGAACCGACCTCGTCTTTGTCGCGTTTGCTCCAGCCCCCGCCATGAATGAACACGAACACAGGAGCCCCTTTGGCTCCCTTGGGAGCATAAATATCGAGCGTTCGCAGTTTGTCGTCGGTCTTGTCCGTGTAATGGACATCGCGCGTCACGACCGTGTCGGTCGCTACCACGATGGGCGGCTTTGTTTCTTCATGGCTCGCCTGAGTTTTCGCAGGGCTCGTACCAGCCTTGTCCTGGGCACTCAGGAAACTGATCGGAGCCAATGCCAGAAGCATGAGGACGAAAATCTTCGACGGGCGAAAGATTGGGATCAGGCCCATTGCAGTGATGCCTCTAACTGAATGACTCACGGCGATCCTGATCCCAACGCAGAAATTGCCCGCGGATTCAACGAAAATGAATTTGTTCTAAGTCTAAGGAGATCTGGAATCGCCTTCGAAGAAGGTGGCCGCTCGGGGACTTGAACCCCGACGCCTTGCGGCACAAGATCCTAAATCTTGCGTGTCTGCCAATTTCACCAAGCGGCCAAGCTTGTATGGAATACACTAACCGATTCCGAAAAGGTTCGCGAGTTCACAGACGGGTAATATCGCCAGATCGCCGCGGGGAGATCGGTTCCGATCCTTCGAATTCGTTGAAACGCGAGGACTTTTGGTCAGGCGGCAGGCATTTAACCTTGGAGACCTACGATCGGGCGTTTCGGCGGGGTCAGGAGACTCGCGCCGATGGGATCAGGAGACCCGCGCCGATCAGGTCCGATCGGGGACGAGAGACTCGTGCCGATCATCACCGATAACATAATCTCGGGAAAGGCTGACGACGATTCCCAATGACAGCAGGCTGACAATCAGATTGCTTCCCCCCGCACTGATCAGCGGGTGCGAGATTCCCTTCGGGGGGACCATTGCTGTCACGACAGCGACGTTGAGCAGCGCCTGGCCGACGACCTGCGTCAGAAGAACAAAACCAGCAACGAACGAAAAGCCGCGGGGATCGAGTCTGTTCAGCATCCGCAGACCGCTCAGGTACACACCGCACCAGAGTGCCAGCAGGCTGAGCGTTCCCAGCAGGCCCAGTTCTTCACCGATCACCGCAAACACAAAGTCCGTATTGGCTTCCGGCAGGAAACTCAGCTTCTGCCATCCTCGCCCCACTCCCACTCCCAGTATTCCTCCTGAGCCGAGTGAAACCAGAGACTGTTGCAACTGGTATGGAGCGGAATCAAAGTCGGCCCAGGTTTCGAAAAAGCCGACAATCCGCTGCCGTTGATACGGCTTCATAACCAGAATCGACAGACAGGCTGGCACCGCCGCAATGGTCCCGAACAGGAAATTCCGGATCGGCCACCCTCCAGCGAGCAGCACCAGTGCTGAGCCCCCGATCAGAAAAACCGCGGTACCCAGGTCGGGCTCAATCAGGACCAGTGGAACAGTGATGGCGACGGGAATTGCGTAAGGAACTGTACCGAAGATCAAATGGGACAACCGGGTTCGATAATTTTCGAGTATCCGGCACAGCATCAGGGGCAATGCGATCTTGGCGAGTTCTGATGGCTGGATGGAAATTCCTGCCAGGCGAATCCATCGCTGTGCTCCTTTCACGCGACTTCCAATGCCCGGAACCATCACGAGGACGAGGAGCAGGATCGTTAAGGCAAACAGCCAAGGGGCGATGTGGTACCAGAACCGCGCAGGGCGGGTAGCGGCGATCGCAGCGGCGGTCAGGCCAATTGCCAGAAAAACAAGATGGCGAGACAGGTAGAATCGTTCGAAGTGAGTCGGCCATGATGTCACACTGGCGCTATGGACCATCAGCAACCCAAAGGCCACCAGCAGCAGGCTGAGTGAGACAAACAGTTGTCTTTGAATTTCCATACGACAACGCCGTTCGGCCGGAACGCTTCAATTCAAATCGTGACCAAGCCACTCGCGACCCATCGACAGTTCGGCGGTAGCTCTTTGCAGGAATCAGGGGGGATGCCATGAACGGCGAGAAACTCATGTGACCGTCACGATTGTGCGGGCAATGAGGATTTTAAAGTCGAACATGACATCGCATCATGCATGCAATTTCGACGATATCCGCATCCGTCGTTTTGGTGCGTGAAAATCAAAAAACACCTGCAAATCGTTCGATCGGCTGCGTGAGCTGGCCGGGCTGGATGCTTTGTGAAGGAAGCCCCGTGGGGCAATTGCGGAGGCACAGAAGATGGAATTTCGATTTTTCGGTCAGTCAAATTGAACTAACAGGACCCGGAAATCAGTTTTTGGGGAAGAGAATGAACGCCCCGGTGGTTCCAACCGGGCGCTTGGCCAAGTCGCCGGCGAGGCATAAAACCGTTCCTACAACCCGCCCCGTGTCGGGCACGAACCAGCCATGGATCTGATAAATCGCTCCCATCCCATCGCCACGCAGTTCCACTCGAGCCTGTGAATGCTCACTCGCTGGAGTGAACCGGCCGGTGACATTTAATACCATTTCGCCTTGAAAGCGGGGTGAACCATTCAATGGAAACACAAGCCTGCCAAAGACTTCCCCGAAATCGGCTGTTGCCACGTCCAATGTTCCAACAGGCGACCACGGTTCCGCCAGGATTGGTGTCCCTTCGACTTTTCCATCGCGAACCTGAATCGGTCCGTTGTAAAAACTCTGATAATGGAACTGGCCCGACAGTGGCGGCTTCACCATTCTGAACTCCGTACATGAGCACATCGTGCGGAATCTGCACCTCAAAAATTGACCACTGATGTAAAACAACAATGGTTTATGTGGCGTTATCTTGCATTCTTCTGTCTAATAGGCAAGCAGAGCGTCCCTCACCTAAACAGGTGAGGACATTGTGGGTTGACGAGGAATGCTCTGTATGATCCTGCATCTGTATCTTGTGATTCGACATCAGCGAGCCTTGGAGCAAATCTATCTCATCGAGAAAGATGAGACCATGATTGGTCGCAGCCCGAATAGTGTGTTCTGCCTGATGGATCCACATGTCTCACGTCAGCATCTCAAAATTATCAGGACTGCCGTGGGATTTCTAGCCCGTGATTTGGGTAGCCGCAACGGCACTCGTCTGAACGGAAAGCCACTCACGGAAGCAATCCTTTGTACCGCCGATCACCTTGAACTCGGGCCTTTTTCTCTCAAAGCGTTTCACGACTTCGCTGAAGCCAAAGCCGACTCCGAAACGGAAGAAGTTTCCACGGTTCTCGACTATCGCTCAATCGTCGCTGACGAAATCCGCGAAAGTCTGACGCCACGTCAACAGAGGGTATATGATCATTTTTTACTCGGCCAATCCGAAAAAGAAATTGCCCTGGCGCTGGACTTGAGCGTCAATACAATTCATACGCACGCACGCGCGATCTATTCCATATTTGCAGTCTCCTCTCGCTCCGAACTCCTGGCTCGCTGTGTCCCGCAGCGACGCTAAACGACCTCTCGATTGACGCCCACAATCACCCGCCAGGCACACTTAATGAATCGACGAACATTTATTCAATGCAGCCTGGCATCCGCGGTCACCACGCCTCTGCTCGCTGCCTTACAAAAGCAGGCGTTCGAAGCGGCTGATCAGATTTTGAGTGACGCCACCACAGCAATGGTTGTGAATTCCGCGGTCATCCACGTCATTCATCGCGATTCGCCGCACTCCAGGGCGTTTGGCGGTGCGAAGTCGACCGATGCGCGTTTCTTACTCGGTTCAATCACGAAACCAATTTGCGTTGCAGCGCTGATGCACCATTACGACCGTGGTGATTTCAGTCTCGACGACAGATTGCAGAAGTTTCTCCCCCAATTTACCGGGGACGGACGAGAAGTCGTCACGCTTCGACACCTGCTGACTCACACCTCCGGACTGCCCGATCAACTGCCAGAAAACAACGAACTGCGAAAGCAGCATGCCGGGTTGTCCGATTTTGTAGCCCGAGCGATTCGTGCGCGATTAAGTTTCACTCCGGGGACAAAATACCAGTATTCCAGCATGGGTATTTTATTGGCAACGCATGTTGCCGAACTCATTTCGAAGACCGGAATTCTCGAATTGGTGGATCGACACGTCTTTCGCCCTCTGAAAATGACACGATCATCGTTGGGGCTGGGAACATTCAAGCCTATGGATTTGATCCCGAGCCAGACAGAATTTGCAGCACCCGAGGCCGGTGCCGGCGATCCATCAGCTCGCGACTGGGACTGGAACAGTTCCTATTGGAGGAAGCTCGGGGCTCCTTGGGGCGGTGCATTCTGCTCGGCTCCCGACGTAGGGAAGTTCCTGGCGGCGTTTCTCCGCAAACAGGAAGGCACGCTGAAGCCCTCGACCGTCCAGATGATGGTGACAAACCAAAACCCGACCGGACAAACCCCACGCGGCCTGGGTTTTAACGTGGGAACGTCTGCCGGTCCTGCAGGCTGTTCCGAAAGGACGTATGGTCATACGGGATCCACGGGAACACTTTGCTGGGCAGATCCCGCAACAGAAACGATCTGTGTCGTTCTGACCTCGCTACCTTCCACAGCGGTCAAGCCGCATCCTCGCGACATAGCAGCGGCAAAAATCGCCGACGCAGTACGTGGCTGATCGGCTGACTGCATCTACGGCATTTCAATTCCACTGCCTTCGTTTTACGCCTCTTGTCGAGTTCGGTACAGTGATTTGGCACTGCTCGGCCCCCGACGGCCGACAGTCGAATCCTGTGATTGACGTCCCTGAGATCCCGGAGCGCCCAGATGACACAGCATGCCACTCGTCGTGACTTCCTGAAGACCTCAACCGCCGCTTTGGCCGGAGCCGTTCTTCCCTACTGGTATACCTCGGAAAGTAATCGAGCACTGGGCTTTCAGAGCGTCAATGACCGACCGGTCCTGGGATGCATTGGAACTGGGGATCGCTGGAACGCTGTTGGTCCGAATGCACTGCATCTGTCCGATTGCGTGGCCGTCTGCGATGTCGACAGCGATCACGTCGACAAAGGACACAAGCGAGTCACCGACATTCAAAAAGCACCGACTCGTGAAGTCGCCAAATACGAAGACTATCGCAAGCTGCTCGATCGCAAAGATATTGATGTCGTGACGATTGTGACGCCAGACCACTGGCACTCCAAGATTGCTATCGACGCCATGCGAGCAGGAAAGGACGTCTACTGCGAAAAGCCACTGACACTGACGATTCTTGAAGGAAAGCAGATCGTCAAAGTTTTGAAAGAGACAAATCGAGTCTTCCAGGTTGGGACTCAGCAGCGTTCCGAAATGTCGGCAGGGGCCATCAAGAATCAGTTCCTCAAAGCAGTGGCGATTGCCCGAAGTGGACGATTAGGTAAGATTACTCGTGTCCAATGTGCGATCGGTGGTGCACCTTCCAGTGCTGAAATCCCTAAGGCCGATGTCCCAAAGAATCTGAACTGGGACATGTGGCTGGGTCAGGCCCCCATGACCGATTACCTGCAAGGGGGATTTGGTAACAACAAACGATACCCGGAAGCTCGCACGCACTATGAATTCCGCTGGTGGTACGAATACTCTGGCGGGAAAATGACTGACTGGGGAGCTCACCATGTGGATATCGCTATGTGGGCGCTCGGCATGGACAACAGCGGCCCCATCTCGGTCGAAGGGACCGCCAAGCACCCTGTTCCGTTCGAAAATGGAATGCCGACGGTCACAAACCGCTACAACGCAGCGACCGAGTTCATGGTGACCGCCAAGTTCGCCGGCGATGTCGAATTGATTATTCGTCACGACACCGACAACGGTGTGCTGATTGAAGGGACCGAAGGACGTATCTTCGTCAGCCGCGGAGCTCTGAAAGGGGCACCTGCAGAAGATCTCGATAAGAATCCGCTTCCCGAAGACTTGCTCAAGCAACTGTACAAAGGGAAAGAGCCCAAGGGGGGCAACAACGCACATATGGAAAACTTCTTCCAATGCGTTAAAGATCGCGGATTGCCAGTCAGCGATGTCTTTTCGCACCATCGGGCGATGACCACCTGCCATCTGGCCAATATCGCCATTCGACTCGGCCAGAAAATTGAATGGAACCCAGAGACCGAACAGATTGTCAATAATCCATCAGCGGCCCACTGGATCGGTCGTGAACAGCGTAAGGGCTACGAAATTGACGTCACCGTTTGATGTCAGTTCGGTGATTTGACCGCAAACAAAGGGAATTCCCCCGAGATTGTGGCCAGTGCCTTGCGGTGGCCGAGTGAGAATCCTCAACAGATCACTCTTTCGGATTCACCGTTCGGTTCCCCGAAATCCAGCCCGGCATGGTTTCATGCCGGGCTTTGTCACTCACTGCGAGCTATCGACGACATGACTGCACACCTGCCTGATTTTGCGACCTTCGAAACTTTGGCCACTGGATTCGACCTTGTTCCGGTCTACCGAAGGCTTGTCAGTGACACCCTGACCCCCGTCAGTGCCTTCTGCCGGCTGGATGGCGGTACAAATTCCTTTCTGTTCGAAAGCGTCGTCGGAGGCGAGCGGATCGGTCGCTACAGCTTCCTGGGAGCAGACCCGCTGATGCAGGTCGATGCCTACGAGCGTGAGGTCGTCATCTCACGCGATGGACAGACGGAGCGACATGTCGTCGATGATCCCCTGGCATATCTGCACAATCTGTTGAACGACTACCGTGCTCCACACGTCGCGGGACTGCCGCGGTTTTGCGGGGGGGCTGTCGGGTATGCGGGGTACGACACGGTTCGCTATTCAGAAGATCTTCCGACCCCTCCGCAAAACGATCGCAAATTGCCGGATATGTCCTTTGCGTTCTATGATCGCATGGTGATCTTCGATCAGATCCAGAAGACGATTCTGGTTGTCGCCTTTGCTGATGTCCGCAAGGGAAACCTGGTGGCAGCCTACCAAGCGGCATGTGAACGCGTTGACAGCGTGTGTGAGCAACTGTCGCGACCGACTGATGATCTGCGTCTAACAGATATCTCACTGACGGGCGATCCCCAGTTGCCTTTCCGCTCAAACTTCACCCGCGAGGGGTATGAGACTGCTGTTGAAAAGTGCAAGGAATACATCAAGGCAGGGGACATTTTCCAGGTCGTTTTGAGTCAGCGACTGGAGCTTGAGACCAAAGCTCAGCCGACAGACATCTATCGCGCCCTGCGAGTCGTCAATCCAAGCCCTTACATGTTTCTCTTGCGAACTCCTGCGGTCACACTGATCGGTAGTTCCCCGGAAATCATGGTCCGGGTGGATGAAGGGATGACGACGATCCGACCGCTGGCAGGGACGCGTCGTCGCGGCAAGACCGAGGCCGAGGATCTGGCTCTGGAAAAAGAATTGCTGGCCGACGAAAAGGAGATCGCCGAACACGTCATGCTGGTCGATCTCGCACGCAACGATGTCGGTCGAGTTGCCGAATATGGAACTGTCGCCGTGACGAAACAATTCGTCGTCGAGCGTTACAGCCACGTGATGCATATCAGTTCCGAAGTCGTCGGCCGGCTGGCACCTGACAAGACATCACTGGATGCTCTGCGCGCGGGCCTTCCTGCCGGAACGCTTTCCGGGGCACCCAAAGTTCGGGCCATGGAAATCATCGATGAACTGGAACCGCACCGACGCGGACCGTACGGCGGTGCCGTCGGATACATCGATTTCACAGGCCACATGGATACCTGCATCGCCTTGCGAACGATCGTTATGACTGGTCAAACCGCCTACCTGCAGGCAGGTGCAGGAATTGTGGCCGATAGCGTTCCCGCCAGTGAGTACGAAGAAACACTCAACAAGGCACGTGGTCTGCTCAAAGCAATTGAAGTGGCCGAGCAACAGTTGTCCTGATCATGCCAGCCTGTCAGGCCGCAATTCTTCGAGTGTGTTGGCCGGGCATCTGAATTCTCGAAACGTCATTGCTTAATCGCCGTACCAGTGACGACCAGTACGGTACAAGTACTTTCAGACGACGGATAATCTTGATCGCGTAGCGATCAAAGAGGGTAGCCGGGGTTGAAGCGGAAGCGGAAACCCCCGGATCGGTTTCGTCATAGAAATTGCATCCTGAAGGGATGCCAGAAGCTGCGATTTCATCGCTTTCATGACATCGGTACCCGTCGAATGTTTCGTGAGTCTCATCTCGAATCCCGTCGCACGACGGTTTAACCCAAAAACTGCCCCGAACCCTTGCGGCGGAAGCAGTGACAGAGCAAGCTATGAATCGATTCGACTTCTTTCTTCTTGTAGGTGGCAGATTCGGCCATTCCTGCCGGCGTCGCGTCAGCCGTTAAGACGCTTTTGATGGCAGCAAAAATAATTGTCCGCGATGGCGAATCGCTTGGAGATGCACTTCAGCGATTCCGGAAAGCCGTCAATCAAGCTTACCGTCGCCAATTCTACAAGACCCGCATCGGATGTTACGAAAAGCCAAGTGACAGAGATCGCCGCCGACGGCGGGCAGGTCGGCGACGCGAGAAGATAAGGCAGCGAACAGGAACCAACCTGTCACTGGATGTCTGTATCCATCTTCGGGGACTACACTCGCGAGGCGAGGATCCATTTCGTTCATGATCAGGGCTATGACGAGTGCAATGGCCGCAGTCAAATCCCAAATGGCAACGTGGAATCAGAGTGTAAAACGGGAAGGTCTGTCACGCAGGGTGGCCCGGCTTGCTTCAAGCCGGGGGCCGAAGGTCCAGGAAACTCAGACTGATGTTGGATAAAGTTCAACGTGACTACTGTATAGACGCTCGGCTTGAAGTTTCTTGTGCTGCGCACCCAGCTTGAAACTCTTTAGACCGGGCACAAGGGTAACAGGTGTTCGGGGACATAGGTAACAGGTTGAAGGGGACGAGAACTGGTTCCAAAGTCTGCGGCGGGGGCGGGGC
>Ga0194055_10000748_pt1 | contig 26193 bp, 24 predicted proteins | sample SepL449m_MetaG_FD_155482 | JGI IMG/M metagenome (GOLD analysis project Ga0194055, IMG submission 155482) | Anoxic zone freshwater microbial communities from boreal shield lake in IISD Experimental Lakes Area, Ontario, Canada - Sep2016-L442-9m | ecosystem: Environmental > Aquatic > Freshwater >... | reverse complement strand
CAGCGGCCTCTTGGGCACTGGCAAAATCAGCACAGATCATCGTGACTAAAACAGCAGCCAGCGTGCTAAGCGTACGAACGGTGAGAACAGATCGAATCTTCACGGGATCAAACTCCTTAGAAAATGAGGGACCGGGCCAACGCCCGCGAGTTAAAAATAAAGTCCGAAACAAAAATTAAAAGCAGATAAACAAAAATGGTAACCGTTTGAATGATTTCAACGCGCCGCTAAGCGACAACTGTTCCGATGTTCTACGAGATTTCTGATGATTTTGAAGGGTGACTGCGGAAGCCCGTGTTTTTGACGCTTTTGTCTACCGATGGGGGGATCGGGTTGACGGCAAACGAGCGGACACTAGTGGTGGTGAACTGATGCCCCAATAAAAAGGGCGGATAGAAATGTAAAAATATAGGCTTGGAGGAAGGCAACAAATAGTTCCAGCAGGCTAAAGAGGGTGGCACTCACCACACTGATCGAGGCTACTGTTGCCCACATTCCTGTCGAAGCGGTGGCTGCCGCCGTAATCATGCCCATGATACCCAGTAGCACCAAGTGCCCGGCCACCATGTTGGCTAGAAGTCGAACGGCTAAAATCAGATGCTTAATGCCGAGTCCAAGAATCTCGATCCCAAATATCAACAGTTTGAGCGGGCTCAAAAAGATTGGCAGATCCATCGAGGGCACTTGGTTAAAGAAGAAACCCAGCACGCCAAATTTCCACATGCCGCCCACCAATACTGCGGCAAAGGTGACGCCAGCCAGAGCCAGAGTCACTGAAAATGACGCCGTCGGCGAACCGGCCCACGGCACCATGCCAAGCAGATTGCAGCCCAAGATGAAAAAAAAGAGCGTCCACAGGAGCGGCACAAAGGTATCACCCTCATGATGGACATGGCCGTGATTGTCGGCATGGCCGTGGGGATCGTCGATCGCTGGTCGAGCAATCGTGTCGCGGACAAAGATCAGTATGGCTTCTAGAAGATTGGCCAGTTTTCCCTTTGTGGCCTCGCCCGCCCGAATTTTAGCCGCTAGCCATGTGAAAAGAACGAGCATCACCACCGCCACAAGGAGTTGCAAAATCATGTATTTCGATATGCCAAACCCTGATTGAACGGCGTACAGACTGTCGAGTTTGGCAAACGGTTGCGGAATGAGGATCTTGCCGTCGAGCGCTTCCTTGAAGGTTTGCACATCGCCGATGTCTGGGTGTGCCTGCCGGAGAAACCCCGGCACATCGTCGAGCGTTTGGTAGCCCTGTCGCCAGAGTGCCTTGGGCACCTCAAAGAAATAGCAGTCTTTCAAGTGGTAAATCGGATTCGCCGACATAAGAGAGCAGTCCTCGGGGATATGAGAAGCGTCTGCTGAAGCCTTCTGGCAGAGGCAAAGGTTTAGATCTATCTAGTTTTTACAATCCGTTTTTGCGTGACGGGAGTTCGCTGCACCCAACATGATGTGCAGCAGAATATCAATGGCAAGCAGGAGCAGATAAAATGCGGTCAAAAGGCCACTGGCGTTAGCATCCCGCAGCGTTCCGCCCTGCACCGTCAGCCACGCCAGCGCGGCGAGCGGAAATAGACTGCGTACCATAACCGCTGCAAGCGCTCCCGACACTGCCCCCGCTGGGTTTGCCGAGAAAACGCGATTTACCAGCCATCCGCCCAGAGAACTCAGCCCGCAAACGCCGGCGGAAAATCCAACAGCCTCGTTCCAGTGCGGGCGGCCATCACCCATCGCTAGAGCCACAAGCACAGCTGTTCCCAGCACAAACAACAACACGCCGCTACCGGTCAACGTTGTGCGAAAGTGAGAGGATCGACGTGGAAAAGATACTTGTGGCCTGTCTGGTGCAGCAGCAATACTGTTCGCCTTACGACTCGCAAGAGGTATCGGTCCCTTTTTTTTTAAGATCGACTGGCCGCCAATCCGTACGAGCGAGGCGAGGGCCAGAGAAAGCCCCAGCACAAACCCCGCCGCGGCCAAGAAACGAGTGCCCAGCCGAGCATCGAGCCAAGTGCCAAACACTCCCGGCAAAAACATCGTCAACCCAATTGCCATGATCCTAGAGGCCCAGGCTAAAGCCTCACCAACTGGAGAATTGTCTTTGTCGGGCATGGCAATCGATGCTTTCGCTGATTCCGTTTCTGGGAGTGGCGGCGGTCGTGGGTTTCGCTCGTCCGAGCTTCCACTGTATGGTAATCAAATTCTCCTATGAACAATCGAAAACACTATCGTCGTCGCCGCTACCCTCGTTCGACAGCGTTGGCCGCTGCGGTCGGGTCTGGACTGCCGTCAGCGAGTGGCCCGTCACGATTGAGAATGATCGCCTGCGATGGCGACACATGCCAAGAGTCGCTGGTCACACGGCCCGAAGAACTGGTGATTACCCGTGAGCGCTGGCCCGTGGTCTGGCTCGACGTGGAGGGACTCGAAGATCTTGCCACGATTCAAATGATTGGCAGAGCCTTTGATATCGGTGAATTGGCGCTCGAAGATGCGATCACTCCTGACGAACGGCCGAAGGTTGAGATCTTTGGCCATCAGGTCTTGATTGCAGCCCGCATGGCGAGGTTTGAAGGTGATGGAATCGTTAGTGATCCGGTGGGTATATTTTTGGGTGATCGCTACATCATCACATTCCGTGAACGACTCGCCGTCGATGGCTTTGATGGCGTTCGCCAACGCATCCGCCACGGCCGCACTCGCATTGGTCACGCTGGGGCCGATGCGCTCTGTGCCCTGCTGCTCGATGCCGTCATCGACGGCTACTTTCCCGTACTAGAACAATTTGGGGACCGCCTAGAATCGCTGGAAGAAGACGCCATGAATAATCCAGCCCGCGAATCGCTGGTGCGGATTCACGATGTGCGTAGCGATCTAATGATGCTCAGGCGAGCACTCTGGCCCACTCGCGATCTCCTCCATGCGTTGGGCCGCGAGCCAACGCCGCTGGTCGGCGACTTAGCAAGGGCTCATTTTCGTGACTGTTACGACCACACTATGGAATTGCTTGACCTCATGGAGTCGTATCGCGAGATTGGCAGCGACTTGCGGGACATTTACCTCGCCAGCCTCAATAATCGCATGAACGATGTCATGAAGCTGCTCACCGTGATCGCGACAGTCTTCATGCCACTGACATTTATCACAGGCTATTTTGGCATGAACTTCAACACAACATCGCCTTGGAACATGCCGCTCTTGGAGTTCCGCTATGGTTCACTGGTGGCTCTAGCAATCATGGCCGTAGTTTCAAGCGTCATGGTGAGATTCTTTTGGCGACGCGGTTGGCTTAAAAGCTGGCACTGAATCAGTACTGGCTCAGCACCGATTCAGAGTTGGCTTGTCAGATTCTCCCCAGCAGGAATGCCGTGCACATCAACCCTTTTCCTTTAATGTTGACTTCACCTCGATCGGCAAACTGAAACTCGCCCTCAAGTAGAGTTCGTGTTGAGTCCGAGATATGAATTCGCGATGGCTCTCCGTGAGATTCCATTCGGCTGGCGATGTTGACAGTGTCGCCCCACAAGTCATAGGTGAACTTATGTCGGCCGATCACGCCGGCAACAACAGGCCCCGAGTGAATGCCAATCCGAACCTCCAGCGAAAGCCCCCGACTCCGCATCACGCCACGAAAAGCCTCCTGCATTCCAATCGCCATCGTTGCAACAGCTTGAGCATGATCCGGGCGGTGTACGGGAAGGCCGGCAACCGCCATGTAGGCATCCCCAATGGTTTTGATTTTTTCAACACCGTGCACATGTGCCAAGCGGTCAAATGCTGAAAAGATTTCATCCAAAAGGGCCACTAATTGCTGTGCATCAACATGCTGCGAAAACTCTGTGAAGCCGCAGAGGTCGGCAAAGAGCACTGTTACTGACGAGAAGCTTTCCGCGATCGTCGACTCACTATTCTTAAGGCGAGCGGCAATTTGTTCGGGCAAAATATTGAGCAGCAACCGCTCCGATTTTTCTCGTTCGCGTTTGAGATCGGCCAGTGACTGCTCAAGTGCCTCAAACGCAGCGTTGCGTTCGAGCAGTCGTCGATAGGCTTCCGAGTGGACGCGTATGCGGGCAATCAACTCAATTTTATCGGGCAACTTAACCAAATAGTCGTTCGCGCCAGCCTCAAAGAGCTGTGCCTTGACAACCGCCTCCTCTCGCGCCGACAGCACGATCACTGGCACGCTGGCACTTGCGGCCACGGATCGAAATCGTCGCACCATGTCGAGTCCGTCGATGCCGGGCATAACAAGATCTTGCAGAATCACTGAGGGCTGAAATGCCGCAGCAGTTTTGAGAGCTTGATCGGCATCGCTACAAAACTCAAAGAGAATGTCGGGCTGATCGGCCAGCATGCGCCGTACCACTTCGCCCAAAAGTTTTTGATCATCGACAAGCAGAACTCTATGTCCGGAAGGAAGCGAGGAAAGCGGTTGGGACTGGGTGGCTAATGATGACAAAGGGTGTAAATCTTCAGAGGGAAAGGCGAAGAAATGCTCTTACTCCACGGTCCGCAGTACCCGAAAGCCAGTGAAATACGTGCGGAATGTCGGGGTGAAGCCACGACGAGAAGCAGATCGACAGCCAGAAGGATAGTAGTCCCAGCTACCCCCGCGGAACACCCGACCCGGTCCAGCGGGCGGACCGATGGGATCGGCTCCGCTCACCAGAGGGCCATCGCACCAGTCGCTGCACCATTCGTAAACGTTGCCGTGCATGTCGTGAAAACCCCACGGGCTAGGCTTTTTCCCCGACACCTCACGGGCCCATTTTTCAGTCGATACCCAGGCATTTTTGTCAAACCACGCGTAGTCGCCGAGAACGGTTTCGTTATCTCCGAAGGAATAGAAAGTCGTTGTCCCAGCCCGACAGGCATACTCCCACTGAGCTTCGGTGGGGAGCATGTATTTAATACTCGCCGAAATTTTCCCGGCCTGCTGTTCCATGGCAGTCAATTTCACACAGAAGGCCTGAGCATCGTCAAAGGTGATGTAACTGGCGGCATACGCAGGCCCGTCCTTCGCATACGGCTGACCCCACCACGGCTCCGTGCCCATCACGGCCTTCCATTGACTCTGCGTAATCTCTGTCTGCCCAAGATAGAACGGTTTGGAAATGGTCACTTCCAGCTTGTTTTCGTCCCCCATTAGGAACTTTCCAGCCGGAACCTCGAGTAGTTTGATGCCGACTGAGGCAGTGATTTCCTTTTCGGCAGCCTTGGCAGAGCCAGTCGCAGCGACTGCCAGCCCTAAGGCGATGCTGGCGAGGAAAACGACTGGGTACCGACGAGAGGTATTGGGCATAAGATGTTCAGAGTTTCTGCGGAGAATACACACCGAGCAACCTACTCACGAAAGGAGCGATGAACCGAGCAAAAAAAATTGGGGAACATGGATTCGAACCATGACTAACTGGTTCAGAGCCAGTCGTGCTACCGTTACACCATCCCCCAAAAACACAGCCCATCCATTGGCCTGCTTGGGTAAGTCAAAGACTACCTCCTTGAGCCATGTATGGCAATTCGATCAGTTGGTAGACTTGGATTTTCAGGCGACTTGAACGTCCGGAAAGCGGATCGAACGGTCGGCTGAGCGTATGACGATGGCGACAATAAAAAGACCTTCGAAGAGCAGGCGTCTGTGGCTTTCCTTGAACTTCAATCTGGCCTTCGCAGTGGCGAACGATTTCAAATCACAAATGAGCGGACGGTGATCGGCCGCCATCCGGGCTGCGACATCGTCATCGATGCATCTGCCGTCAGCCGCCAGCATTGCCTCGTTACTGTAGTCAGTGGCGAGCCTGTGATCGAAGATCTCCGCAGCCGAAATGGCACAAGCGTCAACGGACAAACTCTGGTCGGAAAACAAGTCCTCAAGGATGGCGATGCGGTGCTGATCTGCGATCAGAGGCTGCGATTCACCTTGAATGCTGGGCCCTCGCCTGATCGAGCGGAAGGAGAGTCACATGTGATCAGCGTCGATACGGGCTTGATGGATCAGATTGTCGAATCGGGTGAGCAGGATTCAATGATTGTCTCCCAGTTGGAGATTGCCCATCCATCGAGTAATGAGGGACTGGGAGTTCAGTCGGAGGCCAAGTTGAGGGCCCTGATTGGCCTCAATCGGGCCGTCGGCAGTTCCCTGTCTTTGGATGAAGTGCTACCAAAACTTCTCGATGCACTCTTCGAAATCTTTTCTCAATCGGAACGTGGCTTTGTGTTGCTGGCCGATGACACTTCAAAGCGAATGGTGCTCAGAGCTAAAAAAATAAAGGGCATTTTAGAGCCCGGCCCGCTGCGATTGAGTCTTTCCCTGATTGACAAGGTGGTGCAGTCGCGACACGCGATTCTGTCGTCAGACGCCACTTCGGACAGTCGCCTCAAGGTCAGCGATAGCGTTCTTCAGTTGCGAATGCGCTCGTTGATGTGCGCACCTTTCCTCGGGGTCGATGGAAGTGTGCTTGGAGTTTTGCACGTTGACACCCGCAACTTAGACTACGGCTTTCATGCGGAGGAACTAGAGATACTCGTGGGCATAGCGGGCCAAGCGGCTCAGGCGATTGAACAGGCGTTGGCCCATGATGCCCGCATCGGTCAGGAGCACTTAAAACGCGACCTGGAACTCGCCCATCGTGTGCAACAAGGACTCCTACCGTCCAAGCCCCCAGAAATACAGGGCTACGAGTTATTTGATTTCTACGAGCCTGCCCAACAAATTGGCGGTGATTTTTTTGGCTACGTCCCCATTCTGAACGATTGTATGGCGGTTGTCTTAGCCGATGTTTCTGGGAAGGGCGTTTCAGCGGCACTGGTCATGGCGATGCTCTCGGCCGATGTGCGGTATTGCTTAGCCAGCGAGCGAGATGTGGCTGCAGCAGTCTCACGGATCAACGAGAGTTTCTGTCGCAGCGGCTGGGAAGATCGTTTTGCCACGCTCGTCGTCGCGGTAATTGATCCTCATCGCCACACGCTAACGGTGGTGAACGCTGGACACCTGCCAGCGTACGTCCGCAATTCAGACGGCACTGTCCAAGAGGTTGGCCGCGAAGGATCGGGATTACCCCTGGGGTTAGACATGAATGAGGTTTATCACAGTTGCGAGGTAGCATTCTCTCCGGGAGCCTCGCTCCTGCTCTGCACCGATGGGATTAGCGAAGCGATGGATCACGAAAATAATTGCTACGGTTTAGATCAGTTGAGGAAAATTCTTTCCGGTCCAGCGACCTCTGCGGAGGAGGTCGGGCGCCGCATTTTAGGAGATGTGGAACGGCATTCGGCCGGACAGGTGCGGAGCGATGACATGTGTTTGGTTTGCGTCGGCAGGGTCGCAGAGTGAGAGTCAGCGGCCCACGATGTCCATCATCCTAAAGCCGTTCACGGCAGTTGCCTGGGCCAACCCTCGGTCTGACGGGTTTTTCCGCCGCGTTCGGCGATAGAGGGCATAAAATTATTGCCGCAAAAGCATCGGCAGGCTGACTTCAATACTAGCTCCCTGGCCGGGGACACTGCGAATAACCGGTTCGCGCTGCAGCAGTCGTGCGCGCTGCCGGATGCCCTCAAGTCCAAATCGATCCTCCGGCACATGGCTCGGATCAAAACCAATGCCGTCGTCTTGGACGCAGATTCTGATGCTCAATGTTTTGTCCCGGTCTTCAACCTGCTCAAGACTCACGTTCACGTTCTTGGCAGCAGCATGCTTGCGAATGTTTGTCAGGCACTCTTGGACGATGCGAAAGATCGTTGTCTCAAGTTGGGCTACGAGTCGTTCGGCTGGAATCGTGTGGGAAAAAATGACGCTCTGAGTGGTAGCGTGTGCCTCGACAACGAGCGATTCGATGGCGGCAACGATGCCCAGCTCATCGAGCGATGTCGGCCGAAGGCCAGCGATCAGCCGACGTGATTCGACCACCGATGAGCGGATCAACGTCATGCTCTTTGTCAGATTGTGACGGTCTTCTTTTGTCAATGAGGTGGTGTGTGTTGTGGCATGTTCCAAGGCCTGCAGATGCATGATGGCACCCGCAAGAGACTGCGAGAACCCGTCGTGAATCTCATACGAGATCAGCTGTCGTTCGCGTTCTTGAATCTCGAGCAACTGCCGCAGAACATGTCGTTCGTGCCGCAGATTCGCTTCGGATGTTTTTAGCGGTAAGATGTCGTCGGCGCAGATCATGGCCCCGTCGATCCGGCCATTGACAAGAATGGGGCCAACCCGGACGGCGTAGCAGGCGATCTCACCGCTGATCGTTTTGCCAGATGTTTCGAGTTGCCGTACGGCACCCGTAGAGAAAACATCGCTTAAAATAGCCAAGAAAGTGTCTTGTGATTCGTGAGTGGAAAAATCATGGATGCTGCGGCCGATGAGTTCGTCGACCGGACGGCCATCTTCAGTGCGATTAATGGATTGAATCGTGCCCTCGAGATCGACGGCAATCACATAACCGTTAGCGGTTTGGCAGACAGCATCCCAGAGCGAGTTGCTTGACGGTAGGACAGGTTGCATCGAGGTCGCTCCACATGGAGAGTTCAACTCTTTTTTAGAAAAGAGGTTTTCAGAAACGCAGAGATCGCACGTTTGTCTGTTCAATTCTGATCCTATCGCTGCGTCCGACAGGCATGCTACCCCCTCTCCTTAATGCTCCCTAGCGTTTAGGCCGAGGAATACTGCCGGCTGATCCATGAGTGCGAGGGCTGCCCTTGCGGCCACGTTTTTTGCGAGGTTGTTCGTTGCCATCGCGCAGGCCGGCAATCTGATCACGGAGCATCGCCGCACGCTCGAAATCGAGTTCCGCCGCAGCCTGCATCATATCGGCCTCCAGCTGCTCGAGCACTTCGGCTGTGTGCTGTGCTTCTTCACCGCCTGCCACAACGGCGGCAAAGGCTACCGATCGGGAGGTCGCTTCTGCTTCAATGCCAGCCCGGATCTCCTTGCGAATGGTTTCAGGCGTAATGCCGTTGGCCGTGTTGTAGGCCTCCTGCAATTCGCGGCGCCGCTGAGTTTCAGCGATGGCCTGCGCCATTGAGTGGGTGATGGTATCGGCATAGAGAATGACACGGGCATCGACATTCCGCGCCGAACGGCCGATCGTCTGCATCAGTGATGTCTCGCTGCGCAAAAAGCCCTCCTTGTCAGCATCCATGATTGCCACTAGCGACACTTCTGGAAGATCGAGCCCTTCGCGGAGTAGGTTCACTCCCACGAGGACATCATAGATGCCTATCCGGAGATCGCGCAGCAATTCCACCCGCTCAAAGGCGTCGAGCTCGCTGTGTAACCATCGACATTTTACCTTCCTTGCTTGGAAGTAGGCCGAGAGATCCTCCGCCAGCTTTTTTGTCAGCGTAGTCACAAGCACTCGCTGGCCAGCGGCAATCGTCTTGGCAATCTCAGCGGAGAGGTGCACGACTTGCTGCTTGGCAGGCACAATTTCAATCACCGGATCGAGTAGGCCGGTCGGGCGAATCACCTGTTCCACCACCTCGCCGCCGGTAAGACCCAATTCCCAAGCGGCCGGAGTTGCCGACACATAAATCGTTTGGTGCAGTTTCTGTTCCCACTCCGCAAATGTGAGTGGCCGGTTGTCGAGGGCGCTGGGCAGTCGAAAGCCGTGATCGACAAGCGTCAATTTGCGGCTGCGATCCCCGGCATACATTCCCCGAACCTGCGGCACCGTGGCATGTGACTCATCGACAAAAAAAAGGAACTCTTGCGGAAAGTAGTTGAAGAGCGTGTCAGGCGTGCTGCCCGGATTGCGTCCGCTTAAAGGCCGGGAGTAGTTTTCGATACCGGGGCAGAATCCCGCTTCCATCATCATCTCGATGTCAAACCGAGTGCGGGCAGAGAGTCGCTGTGCTTCGAGCAACTTGCCCTGCCCTTTGAGTTCTTCAAGCCGCGACTCTAGTTCCGCGCGAATTGTGGCCACCGCCGCCCGTACTCGTTCTTCGGGCATAACAAAATGTCGCGCTGGGTAAAAGTACATTTCATCTTTTTTCGCAGCCACCTCCCCGCTGATTGGATGCGTGATCGCGATGGATTCAATGGTATCACCCCAAAACTCGACTCGGCAGGCAAGTTCGTCGTAGGGAGCCCAGATGTCAACCGAATCGCCACGGACGCGAAACTTTCCACGCTCCAATGCCATGTCGCCGCGCTCGTAGTGAATCGCGATTAATTTTTCGAGCAGTGCATTGCGAGACAGTGTCATACCAGAGGCCAGTCGCACGACCATCGCACGGTAGTCATCAGGCGAGCCCAAACCATAAATGCACGATACGCTTGCCACCACAATCACATCGCGGCGACTGACCAAGGCGCTTGTCGCTGCCAATCGCAGACGGTCGATTTCCTTATTGATCGCGGCATCTTTTTCAATATAGATATCGCGCTGCGGGATATAGGCCTCTGGCTGGTAGTAGTCGTAGTAGCTGACGAAATAGTGGACAGCATTGTGCGGAAAAAAGTCACGAAACTCTGCATACAGTTGGGCGGCGAGCGTCTTGTTATGAGACAGCACAAGCGTTGGCCGACCAGTGCGAGCAATCACATTGGCCATCGTGAATGTTTTGCCGGAGCCCGTTACGCCCATCAGCACTTGCGATTTCCGCTTTTCCTCAATGCCAGCGACCAGCGCTTCGATGGCTGCCGGTTGATCACCAGCGGGTTGGTAGGGGCTCACCAGTTCAAAGACATTGGTATTCGACGGCATCAGAGGGTCTTTGCTGGTTGTGGAGGTCCCGCTGGATCGACGGAGGAAGCGGGCTTGGGGACTCGAATCGGCCGCACGTGTGGACGGATCTGTTGAAGGGTCACTGCGCCGATTCCCGGCACGTCAAGCAGCGATTCGATTGTGGGGAATGGTCCGTGCTCTTGACGGTAGTCCACAATTCTACGCGCCATCGCTGGACCTAATCCCGGCAACTGCGACAGTTCTATTTCAGGTGCTGCGTTGATATTGACAGAAAAACGAATGGTGGTCGCGGGGGGGGCATCGTGGTGCACGAGCCCCCCAGAAAACCCCCCAGAGGCGATTCCCCAGGCGGCGACTCCCACCAAGCAGGCGGCGATAATGAGTGCCACGAGCGGTTGGCTTTGGCTGGGCAGCAGACCGTTTGAAGGTTTTGAGTTTTCCATCATCAGCATCATCACAACAACAAAATGGCTGTCGCTGGCCCAAGGCTAGGGCCGACATGTCGACGCGACTTTCTGTAGGATAGTCAATCGTGAGACTCAGCAAACTGTTTCCATCCGGGAGTGCCCCCGATCATGTCTTTCAAAGCCCCGCCTATCGCGGCAGTCGAGCCTGCTCCGGAAATTTCCCGAAAGACCCCAGATTTCTACCAAGTTCAGTGGGGAAAAGACCTTTCTGATCATGTCGCAGCCCGGGCCATCGAGTGGTTTGAAGAGGATCTGGGCCGAGAGTCTGATTGGACCAGCGTGTCGCTTGTCGAAAAAAAAGCCGAGGCCAATCTGCATCTGGTGGCACGCCAGAAAGGCGTTGTTGCCGGGCTCTTTGCGGCCGAGGTTGTTGCCAATGTGGCTGCGACCCAGATTGCCTGGCAGTCGCTCGTAGCCGAAGGCGCTCTTGTTGCAGCAGGCACGCCCATTGCCTCTATTAGCGGCCCCGCGAGCAGCCTGCTTACCGCAGAACGCGTGCTCTTAAATCTCATCGGCAGAATGTCGGGCGTTGCCACGGCCACTCGCCAACTCGTTGATGCAGTCGCTGCCACTTCTTGTCGTGTGTATGACACTCGCAAAACGGTGCCCGGCTGGCGATTGCTCGATAAGTATGCTGTGCGGATGGGGGGCGGATGGAATCATCGCCTGGGCCTCTACGATGCGATTCTTATCAAGGACAACCACTTGGCGGTTCTGGCCGTGGCAGGCATTGGGCCTGCCGAAGCTGTCCGGCGAGCCAGAACCTTTATCGCAGAAACATTTCCAGCGGCACGTGCCCAACAGATGATTGTTGAAATTGAGATTGATTCGATTGACCAAATGAAGCATCTGCTGGGTGTTGGGCCGGGCGCGGCACTCGCGACCCAAGCCCCTGTGAGATTGCCCGACATTCTACTGCTCGACAATATGTCACCAGAGCAACTCACCGAGTGCGTTGCTTTACGAAACCATACTGGCGCGGCAGTCGTGCTGGAGGCGTCGGGGGGAATCGGTTTAGAAACGATTGCGGCCATTGCTGCCACAGGCGTCGAGCGAGTGAGTACGGGCTGGCCAACTCACAACGCGCCGTGGCTCGATGTGGCGCTCGACTGGACCGGCTACGGCTGATGCGGCTTTTAAAGTAGTCGATCCTACGGCTCAAGCTGCCGAGGAATGCCTTTTCTTTTGCGGAAGAAGCGTCGCTCGGCCAACCCTTAGGCACCTAGACCAAGCAGGCGATTGCGCTTAGTACGACGCTCAGCTCGAAGGCGGGCGCGGCGATTTGTCTCGCTGGGTTTCTCGAAGAACTCTCGGCGTCGCATTTCTTTTTTGATGCCACTGCGTTCAACTAATTTACGAAAGCGGCGAACCGCTTCCTGAATGCTTTCGCGTTCCCGAACCGTGAGTTTGACCATGGATTTCTAAGAGTGAGTGCAAAAAAAGAGGAGAAATTTATCTTGGGCTCAAAAGCATACTCTCAAAGCGTGATTGCCGTCCATCCCGCCGCTGTGAAAGTCGGTAATTGCCACGGGAACCGGGTTTTTGCAGAATGCGGATACACACCTTCCTAGCGAGGGTCGAGAGAATGTCATACGCCTAGAATCAGCATTGATAGAATCCGAGCCGAACCATGAACAGCAGCAGCGATCAGCCAGTCAATGCAATGGCCCCTATCGACCAGTGGTTTGTTTCGCTGTCAGGGTGGCACGACTTAGACGCCTCTCGGCAGACTATTTTCGCATTCGTTGCCCTTATGGTTTTTCTTTTCACGGCTCCACGCGGCCGCCGTTGGCTGGCGAGGTGGCCTGCGGCCCTCCTTCTGCTGGCCCCCGTGCCGCTGGGTTGCACGGCCCTCTTTCCCGACGCCGTCGCGGGCATCCGACTGGCTTCGCTGGCAGTGCAGTTTTTAGTGCTGTCTTCTGCCTTGCAGTCGGTGCTTTTGACAGTGACGGTTTCGTGCTGGGAGCGGATAAGCGGACCGATTCCAAAAATATTCCTCGATGTCTTACGGCTCTTTGTGGTTTTGCTGGCACTCTTGGCCGTGCTTTGGGAATCCGGGGTTGAAGCCGGAGAACTCTTTGCCGGATCGGCAGTTCTCACCGCAGCACTCGGTTTTGCCCTCAAAGACACGCTGGGCAATGTCTTTGCCGGTCTGGCGATTCATGCCGAGCACCCCTTTGAGCTCGGCGACTGGATTCAGTACGACACCAACACAGCCCATATTGGCAAAGTCGTTGAAATTAATTGGCGAGCCACGAAGGTGATCACCCTTGATCAAGCCTATGTGATCGTTCCCAATAGTCAGTTAGCGCAGGCCTCAATCCGAAACTTTACCAAACCCGATCCGTGGTCGAGGCGGTCGCTGTTTGTTGTCACCCCATACGACATCTCACCGCAGAAGGTACAGTCCATCATTTTAGAGGCTATTCGTGGTAGTTTTGGCGTGCTTGAATACCCACCACCATCAGTGGTCACAAATGAATTCAAGGAGCGTGGCGTTGAGCACTGGGTGCGTTTGTTTACGACTGAGTTTGACAAACGGGATAAAGTCGATGGCATGGCCCGCGATCGAATTTGGTATGCCTTGGCCCGCTGCGGAATTGAAATTCCAGTCGCCACGCAGGCGATCCGGCTCACACAGCCTGTACTACCCTCGACACAATCTGTCGAGTTGTCCATGGAGCGGCGGGTTGAACGGCTCGAAAAAATCGGTCTTCTTGAACCTTTTGGCCCCGAACAAGTGCGGCAATTGGCGGAAGTAAGCGATGAGCGAATGTATGCTGCAGGCGAGGCAATCATCCACCAGGGGGACGCCGGAGAAAGCATGTTTGTTGTGTTTGATGGCCGGGTCGAAGTGACCGTTAGTGAGCCTGGCAATGGTCCAGTTGTGATCCGAACGCTAGAAGGGGGGGATTTTTTTGGTGAAATGTCCTTAATGACTGGATCGCCTCGGGTGGCCACCGTTACGGCAGTCATCGAATCCCGCGTGCTGGAACTGAGCAAGGAATCCTTTCGGATTATACTGGCGACCCAGCCCAACCTTATCGGGGAGTTGGGGGTAGCACTCCAAATTCGTCTGGCCGAACGGGCGCAGGCGATTGCAGGTGTCGAACGAGTTATCCCTACTCCGCATATATTGAAAACCATCCGTGATTTTTTTGGGATCTCTGAAACATGATCATCCCGCACATTTTTCTGTAGAAGAGCACGAGCACGCCATGCGAATCGAACTTTTGCCTTCGAGCATCCCCGTTACTGATTCACAGTTTTTAGTGACATTTTTAGTCAACCAAGAAATTGCTATCGACGGAGGATCGATTGGACTCTTAGCCGATCTCCACCGGCAGGAGCGGATCAAGCATGTTTTCATCACGCATGAGCACCTTGACCACATTGCAACGCTGCCGCTCTTCCTAGAAAATATTTACCAGCCAGGGCCCAACTGCGTGGAGGTGTTGGCAACAGCAGATGTGCTCAAATTTCTACACAACGACATTTTTAACGGCCGCGTCTGGCCCGATTTTTTCCAGCTCTCGCAGCCGGAGGACGGTTTCATGAACACCGCCGTTTTGGAGCCCATGCAGCCGGTTCAGCGAGCCGGGCTGACGATCACGCCCGTGGTGGTTGCGCACGGAGTGGAAACCCTCGGGCTGGTTGTTGACGATGGAGTATCGGCAGTTGCTTTTCCATCCGACACCGCGCCCACGAAGCAGATATGGGAGTACCTCTCATCGCTAAAACATCTGAGAGCAGTCTTTTTAGAAGCCAGTTTTCCAGCCTCGCATGCTGCCCTCGCAGCGGCTACGGGCCACCTCTGTACGACGACATTTGCCACGGAGATTAAAAAACTCTCCGCCGATGTGCGCTGGATTGTGGTGCATCGCAAGGCTCGCTACGCGGAGCAGATCGCCAGCGAGATTGCGGCATTCGGGTTGACTAACGTCGAGTTTGTCCAGCCCGGCTTCGCATACGAGTTTTAGAGTCGGCGCAAAGACATCGCGAGTGTTTCTTTGGTCGCGGCGGACCGCTAAGCCGGCATTTCGCCGGAAGTCACGCGCTGCTAAAAGAATGATAGTCAGGATTTCTGACGACTTTGCCGCTTACGATCATGCTCGGAGAGCAAAATCTTGCGGAGGCGAACCACATCAGGCGTGACTTCGACCACCTCGTCCTCTTCGATGTATTCAAGAGCCTCTTCCAGAGACATTCGCCTCGGTGGTTTGAGAAGGATGTTGCGGTCGCTCCCGCTGGCTCGCATGTTGGTGAGTTTCTTTTCTTTGGTCGGATTGACGGTCATATCGTCACTTCGAGAATTCTCACCGCAGATCATGCCCTCATAAACCTCGTCTCCCGGTTCAACAAAAAGCTCTGCCCGTTCCTGAAGGCCGTCGAGGCCAAAGGCAACAGCCTTGCCTGGCACCATAGAAATCAGCACGCCGTTGGCTCGCCCCGGCACATCTCCTTCGAGCGGTTGCCAAGCCTCGAAGCGGTGGTGCATGATCGCCATGCCTTGAGTCGCGTTGAGCACTCGCGTGCGCAGGCCAATCAGGCCCCGCGCAGGCATCGAGAAAACGGCGTGAGCAAAGTCGCCCCGCGTCCCCATGTGAACAATTTGGCCACGGCGGGAACCGGTCAGTTCCATGACTGGTCCGAGTTTGTCGTGCGGCACTTCCACAACGAGCGTTTCAAATGGTTCAAGTACTTTGTCGCCTTCCTTGCGGAGGATCACGCGAGGCTTGCCGATTGAGAGTTCGTAGCCCTCTCGTCGCATTGTTTCAATCAGTACCGAAAGGTGAAGCAAACCCCGGCCCGACACAGAAAACTGCTCGGATCCAACGATCGGATCAACGCGTAGGGCAACGTTACGCTCCAACTCCTTGTAGAGTCGATCCCGCAGGTGGCGGGTCGTTAAAAACTTGCCAACACGACCGGCAAACGGAGAGGTGTTGACGCCAAACACCATGCTCAGGGTCGGCTCATCGACGGAGATACGAGGCAGCGGACGGGGGTTTGCGGGATCGCAAATAGTGTCGCCGATATCGACTTCCTCAAGGCCACTGACGGCGGCAATATCGCCAGCAGTTGCCTCCAATGTGTCGACCTTCCCAAGCTTGTCAAAAACTTGGAGCCCCACGACCTTGGCAGTGACAAACGTTCCGGATGCCGTCGATCGCACGACCTGCGCTCCCTTTGTCAGTTTACCTGCTTCTATCCTTCCAATGGCGATGCGGCCGACATAATCCGACCAATCGAGCGTGGTGACGAGCATCTGCAAGGGCTCGTCGGGTGCCACGATCGGTCCGGGAATTTTTTCCAGAATCAGATCGAGCAAAGCCTCCATCGAATCAGTCGGCACTGCTGGATCGTGGGTGGCAAAGCCCTGTCGCGAGGATGAGTAGACAAATGGAAAATCGGCTAAATCATCGTCCGCGCCGAGTTCGAGAAACAGGCCCAGAACCTCATCGAGTACTTCCAGCGGTCGAGCATCGGGGCGGTCGATCTTATTGATGACGACCACCGGCAGGAGCCGTGATTCGAGAGCTTTGGAAAGCACAAATCGCGTTTGGGGCATTGGCCCTTCGGCAGCATCGACAAGCACCAAGGCTCCATCGGCCATCCGCAAAACGCGTTCCACTTCACCGCCAAAATCAGCGTGGCCAGGCGTATCAATCAAGTTAATCTTCACGCCCTTCCATTCGATGGCAATATTTTTGGCGAGAATGGTAATGCCTCGTTCTCGTTCAAGATCGTTGGAATCGAGGATACAATTGCCGGTGAGTTGGCTGGCGCGGTACTGGCCGCTTTGTCGCAGTAAGCAGTCAACAAGCGTTGTTTTGCCATGATCGACGTGGGCGATGATGGCGACATTGCGAATGTCTGTGCGACGAATCGTGCCGGAGGTCGAATCTCCTGGCAATGCGGCAGTGGCTAAAAAAGCGGGAGCGGACGAATGGGCAGTGGGCGCAGTTGACATGAAAGGATCCGGCCCGGCATTGGATGGACAGCCGGCAAAGAGGGAGGCGGGTAATGAGGGGAGGGCTCAACCTCAGATTATTCAGTAGGACCGGTGTCTGCGTCCAGAGAGAAGTCTTTCCCACTTGGCGCTAGACTCAATTTCCCCCGCCCTGCTCTCTCACTGCCGAGTATGAGCGATCGATGAGGGCCGCCGGGGAATCGGTCGGATGGGCCACTGCTAGGTTGGATCGTAATTGCGGATCGCTTACATCAACGCGTATCTCTTCCAAAGCGTGTCGCGCCTTTTGCACAGCATCTGCACCAGTGAATACAGCAACCAGTTCATCGCCGCCAAGTCGGGCGATTAGACAGGCCTGTTTGCAGGCTCGCCGCAGGCGGTTGGCCGCTGTGCGGAGAAGGGCATCGCCGGCCAAAAAACCCTCTTTTGCGTTGACATTTTTTAAGCCGACGACATCCACTGCCACAATCGCAAGGGGAGCTTCTTTTTGAGAAGTCGCATGAACCAACCCCGTCAGGCGATGTGCAAGAAAAGCCTCGAGTTCACCGCGGGATTCAAGACCTGTGACATGGTCGGGGATCGGCATCGTAAAAAAATGGCTGTGGAATAGAGCTGTGGGCGGTTGTACGACTATCTTCTCCCAGCATCCGAAATAATCGAACGCCTTGGGGGTTTGCGTAAGTGAGGGTGGCTGGCGAGTGATTGAAAAAAGAGTGGAGACGGAGGGGCTCGAACCCTCAACCCCCGCCTTGCAAAGGCGGTGCTCTCCCAATTGAGCTACGTCCCCGAAAAATCATCAGTCAAATCATTCTGAGTCAATCTCGGCTGTTTGAGTCGATTGGACCGGTACCATTCGGCCAATCGAATGCGCGCGCCAAGAGTCGAACTTGGGACCTCTACCTTATCAGGGTAGCGCTCTAACCAACTGAGCTACGCGCGCAGAAATGAAAATGAACTCCTCGGAAAATCACGACGAGGTCAAGTGTAGAGTTCTCGCGGTTGATTTCAAAGGGGTAGCCAAATCGCAAGCAGAAGCCGCTTCGGGTGCAAAACCAAAAAATGGGGGTGGCGCAGAGATCCATTCCCGCTACCTTTAAAGCCTCTCAAACAGAGGAAGGAACCTGACAATGACGCTCGTGCAACAAATAGCCCGGCGATTGGTTTTGCAACGCGGCTGGGCTTTGACTGCCGCTATCTGCGGAGCGGTTCTGGCACTTGAAAACGTAGCCACAGCCGCGCAACCCACCGTCGAATATGCGCTAGGCCTCGTCCCATCGCAGAAAAATATTGAGTGCTCTCGGCTCACGCCTGAGCAGGCTAAAGGTGCGACCATCAAGATGGAGAAGGAGGGAGGAGCCACGGCGTGGGTTGTTCGCGACTCTCGCGGCGAGGTACTGCGGGCGTTTGCCGACACAAACGCCGATCGTGTTGTCGACCGCTGGAGCTACTACAAAGACGGTGTTGAGGTCTACCGCGACATCGATTCCAATCACAACTCCAAGGCGGATCAGGCGCGTTGGTTTCATTCTGCCGGTAGTCGCTGGGGTGTCGACGACGACGGAAACGGTTCGGTTGATTCGTGGAAAGTGATCTCGGCCGAAGAAACGACCGCTGAGATTGTCGAGGCCCTGCGATTGCGCGATGGAGCCATTTTTAATCGCTTGCTGCCGACCAAAGCTGACCTCGAGGCAGCTGGTTTTGAAGGCGAGCGGCTCGCCGAACTCTCAGGGCGTGTGGTGGCTGCCGCTCGCGATTTTGCCCGCTTGGCTGCTGCTCAGAAGCAGTTGGGACCGGAAACCAAATGGAATAACATGCTAGCGCCGCAACCGGGCGTTTTGCCCGCTGGTACCACTGGCATTGGCCAGGATGTGTTCGCATACGACAATGTGGTGGCGCTGGTCGATACAAGCGTTCGCGATGCGGGTGCAAGAAATGGCCAGGTGTATATCGGGTCTCTGGTGCGATTTGGCGACGCGTGGCGGCCAATCGACTGCCCGCAGGTACCTGGACAAGAGGGAGAGATTTCTGAGCCCATCGGTTTTTTCTCACCCGTTACAGGCCGCGGTGCGTCGGCTGATGCAGCCCCGTCAGAAAGCGAGCGACTCAAGCCGCTACTGGCCAAGCTGCGTGAAATTGAAAATAAAATGACCTCAGCCGATGCGGCCGGCCGCTCTGTTTTGGTACAAGAACAAACAGCGGTCCTAACGCAAGTTGTGGCCACTGCAGAGGCAACAGAGAAGCCGTTCTGGATGAAGCAATTAGCAGAAACTCTGGCCGCGGCAGTGCAAGATGGCACGCTGCCCGAGGGCATTGCCAAGCTCGAACAATTGGCCGACTCTGTTTCAGCCGATGAGCCGCTCGAGGCGTTTGTTGTGTTCCGGTTGGCATCGGCCCGTTATGCCGCCAACATGCAGCAAACGGGGGCCGAAGTCGACAAAGTGCAGGCGGCGTGGCTGGAGGAGTTACGAGAGTTTATTGAAAAACATCCGACGGCCCCTGATGCAGCCGAGGCAATGCTGCAGATGGGCATTGCCGACGAGTTCTCGGGACGCGAAACAGATGCCATCAAACGCTACGGCACGATCTTAAAAGACTTCCCTGATTCTGGCTCGGCAAAGAAAGCCCTTGGGGCCATTCGTCGACTCCAGAGTGTCGGCAAGCCGCTTGCGCTTGCCGGCACATCGCTCGACGGTAAGTCTGTGTCACTTGAATCATTGCGAGGCACGCCCGTGCTGGTCCACTACTGGGCAACCTGGTGTGAACCCTGCAAGGTCGACATCGCTCAGATTCGAGAGCTCTATACAAAATATGGAGCCAAAAAATTTGCTGTCGTTGGTATTACGCTCGATTCTGATAAGTCGCAACTGGCAAAGTTTCTCAAATCCAAACCCATTCCGTGGGTACAGATTCACGAAGCTGGCGGTTTAGATGGCCGTCTTGCGGAAGAACTTGGTGTACTCACCCTGCCGACGATGTTTCTTTTGGACAAAGATGGGACGGTCGTCGATCGCAATCTTTCGATCACCGATTTAGAAAAGAAACTGGACGGACTGCTCAGCGGTCAGCAACCGTAACACAATCGCACTCAAAAACAGGCGATTGCGGCAAAGCACGGGGCCTCATGTGAAGCGTGCCCAAGCCCGTTCTGGCTTCCGGGATCGGATTGGCTTTGCAACAAACCGCTCCTTCTGGCTATGGTCGCGTTTTCCCCAGTCGAAACTAACTCTTGCCCTGGTTGGGTTATCAGGTCTTTGGCTGGCACGCTCCGCGGATAGGCACGATCGCATGGCTTTGAATGCTTTGACAATCAGTCCCCTAATCTGTGCGTTGGGGGCTGTGCAGATTTTTGGCATCGTCGCCGCGAGCATCGCCCGTTTGACAGAAGGCACCAGTCATGAGCGCAGCGGCCAGTGGCTCTGCCTGATCGCATTGGCTGCGGTGGGAATATTCTGCGGGGCGGCGTTACAGTATGGACCCGATGCGGGGGCGGCCTGTGCTGTCACGCTGGCGTTGATGACGATGATCGCTGTTGTCGACTTCCGGTCGGCTGCCTAGCCTGCCCAGGCCCCTCAGCGTGTCGCGTTAATCGTTATTTCCGTTGGAATCGGAAAAAAAACTCCCTCTCGACGTGGACGAACGCCGAATCTCTTTGAGACTGATCTCTCCGAGATTAGGGACCGCTGTTTGGCGGAGACGAGTCGTTACCGCTTCGATTCAAGGAGTCATGCATGTCTATTTCGAGATCGACGTTTCTACTCGCTGTGCTTGTGGCGTCGCTGGTGACGGCTACGAGCCGGGCTGAGGATCTGGCTGGTACCGTGGCCGCACATCTGCGCGATTCTGGAGCCCTGTCAGGATACCGCGTCAATGTGAAGTCCAAGTCGGGCACCGTCTGGCTGGAAGGGCAGGTTGGGGGCCAGAAACAGCTCGCATCGGCCGTCAGCATTGCCGAAAATACGGAAGGCGTCGAGCGAGTTGTCAACCGTCTTTCGATTGCCAACCAGACCTCTGCAAAATCATTTGTTGCGTTCAGTCTTCCTGAGTCGGTGCGAGCGTTGATCGGATTGCCGATGCCCGCCGCTCCTGAAAGCATTGACGAGGGCAGCAGTGACGAGAATCAATCGCTCGCTGGCAGAGATGCCGATGAAGAAGCTGCTGAAAATGCCCGCGTCATGCTCCTCGTGAATGAGAGCGAAGACGAAGCGGTCTCCGAGGCAGCCCTCGCCCAGGCCGTGGCACCGGGAGCTAGGCGACAAGCCAAGCCTCAGTCGCAGGCTACTGGCTCGCAGCAGTCTAAGGCGGAATTGCGTGCCGGTGCTCCTCGGCCCCTAGGCATTTCATCTGCGCGCCCAATGCCGCATGCCCCAGACGCCAGCCAGCCGCAGGGGGCAAGATCCAAAGGGCGAAGGCCTCAGACTGTAACTCGCGCTAGCGCCATGGGTGACCCGATGCAACTTCCGGCTCCCGGCGGTCGGGGTAGGTTGGGTGGGTATGAGGGTCGCATGGCAGAGGGCCAAGCCGCTGAAGGTCAAATTGTTCCCGGCTCAATGCGCATGACCGAAGGCCCAGCGGGCGAGGGCTATGCGGGCGGTTCGGTCAGAGCGGATAGTAATCCGGGCATCGGTCGCCCGATGCCAATGGGTTCGGCGGGCGTTGGTATGCCGCCGGTGCCGATGCGCGGCGACGGCCCGAATATGCCAAAATACAGTTGGCCAAGTTATGCAGCGTCCCCCAACTATGCTGCGGTACAGTATCCCACGCAGTATTCGCCAACCGCCTGGCCTTACATCGGCCCGTTCTATCCCTATCCACAGGTTCCGCTGGGATGGAGACGTGTCTCGCTGGAATGGGATGACGGCTGGTGGTTCCTCGATTTCGATGATCGCCACCAGCACTCCCACCATCGCTAAAAGTTTTCCCGAAAGCGTGAGCGAGTCCAGAAAGTTCCCTGAAAACTTTGCCTAAACGGAAAAGTTTGCAAGTTCAGGGGTCGCAATGTCGATACAACCGGTACGGTTTCGTTTCAGGGTTCGCACGAGGAGTTCTTCCATGATAATTCGAGCACGATTTCTCATGACGGCCCTGCTGCTGGCTTGTGCTGCAACTTCGCAGAGCGGTTGCTTCTGGATCATGGCGCAAGGTCCGAATCTCGGCCCCCTTGCCTTTCCCGTCCCTGTGCCTGTTGGTATGCAGAAGAGTAAGGAAGACAAGTTTTGGAACTACGAGCGTTACGAGCGGGCTCCTGTGCTGGGGCCGATTCCCGCCGGTGGGCCCTGCGAAGCGATCGACGAACCGAGCGACGACGAGGTCATGCGGGCCCTGGAAAAAGCCCGGCCGGTCCAAGGCAACTGGCCGTTTCTTTACGAAATTCAGCGAAACCATGTGCGGATCACGAAAGTCAAGATTGCCGACTACATCGATCCGCCTCGCCACTATCCACTTGCCGGCCCAGCCCAGCACCATCACGCTCAATACAAGTGCACCATCTACTACCAAGAAGTGAAACGTATCGGCTGGCCGGTCCCCCACACGCTCGTCGATGAGGACACGCAGGAAGTCGTCTACATTGATCACAACCACCTACACATGGTGGGCGATGTTGACACAGGCTCTGATGCAAACTTCTAAGCCATCGAAGGTCGCTTTTCATAGCACCGTGGTACAGCCCTGACCGCACCTGTCGACAGGTCTGCCTACACCGTGTTGTAGGCACGGAGACGGCCAGTTGTCGCTTCGCGAGTGAATTTATAAAAGTGCCAGTGTGTCACGCAGCGGTTCATGAACTGGGCAAATCCGATAATGCCACGACGCGATAAAACGTGCTGTGCAAAAAAGTACCGGGCGTAGACCGTCCCCACCGATGCAAGCGAACCATCGCGGAGCAAGGCACAAAAGAGCATCCACAAGAGGGCGAGGCCGTAGCCGAGCGAGGGATCGCCTGCAGCATGCCGACCATGGCCAGCGTGATGCCATTGTCCTGAATAAAGCGAAACTGATTGTCAAAGATAGCCTTGTTGTCGTTGTCAAAGCCGACAATAAAGCCTGCGTTAATGTCGAGTCCGGCAGATTGAATTCTTGCCAGCTTTGCCTCCAGCGAATCGCCCCGCACATTTTGAAACTTTTTCGTTTCGATTAAGGAATCGATGCGGGGTGTCTCGATGCCGATAAAAACGCTGCGAAAATTAGCCCGGTACATTAAATCGAGCAATTCTTCGTCGTCGGCCAAATCGATGCTGGCCTCGGTCGTGAGTCTCAGTGGGTAGTTGTGTGTTTCCATCCATGGCACGATCTGTTCTAGGAGTGCCTTGGCCTTTTTTTGTTGCCGATGAAATTATCGTCGACGATAAACGCCGAATGAAATCCGGCTCTTCTCATGTCTTCGAGTTCGGCGAGGAGTTGCTCCGGTTCTTTTGCTCGGGGCTTACGACCGTAAATCACTATGATGTCGCAAAACTTACAACTGAAATGGGCAGCCTCGTGAATACTGCAGCGCTCCTGAGGCATAACGATCCACCTTGAGCAGATCAAACCGTGGCCGAGGCACTTTTGTCATGTCGGTTGGCTGAGCTTGTTCGTAACGCTTGAGCGTGGGCTGATCGCAAGAAAAATCATCGAGAAAGGTGGGCCATGTGGTCTCCGCCTCGCCCACAAAGCTCGCATCGCAGAGACCGTCGAAAAATGTTTCTTGCACCGACACGAACGGCCCACCTACGACTGTAAACACCTTGAGTTCTCGCAACTTGAGCAGGATCTCCCTCATCCGTTCTTTTTGCACGATCATGCCCGTCACCCCGACCAAATCGTAGCCCGAAATCAATGTCCAATCGAGATCCTCGACGTTTTGATCGACGAGCGTGACATCGTGTTCGCCGCAAAGACCAGCCACTGCCGAGAGTGCACCGGAGATCATCGTGCTGCGCTTATCGCCGGGATAGAGCGGCAGCGCAAACTCAAAGCCCCAGTAGGACGGTTCAAAGCGGGGATTGATCAGGCAGATCGAGAGTTTCTTACCCGGGGGTCGCGGCAGCGTGGCGGTTTGAATAACAGGCACAGCGGCTGAGATGGAAACGACCTCGAGTTCATCGACTCTTACGACAGTCATACTCATCCTTGAGCGTTCGGGGGATCTTGTGGCTGCAAACCAAAGCCGTCATAGCTCGTATCGAGGATCGCAACCTCGATTGAGCCTAAGCCAATCGGTACCGAACCCGAAGGCCATAAACACTGCTTCTGCAGCGAAAAACATAAACACCGATTTCTGAGCTACTTGATTAAGGTTTTGGGAGCCATGGCGGGGCCGATGAAACGAACCTCAAGAGGCCGTGTATTTGGTTTTTCGGTTGTAACGGCTGTGCCGACAAACCCCTCTGCGACCAAGAATATTCGTTGCGATCGGCCTCACGAGACGAACAATTAAACGGACGCAGCAGGATTTGTTTCTCGAGGGAACGAGACGCTCTCCTGCTCGTCTGGTGGGGTTTTGATCCATGGCAGTACTGCAGCGATTCTTCTGGGCGACAGCCAACGCCTGCAATCTCCAGAGATCGTTACTTCAAACAGCGATTGTGGGCTGGGTTCTAGCAGGCGGTGGACAGTCGACAGTTTTGGCACAGACACCCAGGGCGTGGGCCGGTTCCGATGCGGCTGCAGCATCCACGGATGGCAGTTCTCCAGTCCGTTCGCCACTCCGCGTGGCTTCCACCCCCGGCGGCATGCCGACAGTTGATTCGTTGCAAGCAAGCAACCGGTCGGCGTCGAGCGAAACGCTGATTCCCACCGGTAATCTATTGGCAACCATCCGGGACGGCGGCATTCTCATGCTGCCATTGCTGGGCTGTTCGTTTGCACTGGCCGTATTTGGTATTGAAAGAGCCGTCAGTCTGCGCAGCAGTCGCGTGGTGCCACGACTTTTCATTGCTCGGTTTCTGGAGCAGCTTGAGGCTGGGCAACTCTCGCGTGGCGAAGCGATCGACGCCTGTGAGGAGAATGGCAGTCCAGTAGCGAAAGTGTTTGCCTCGGCAGTGCGTCGCTGGGGTAAGCCGGCCGTCGAAATTGAGCAGGCCGCAATGGACGCTGGCGAGCGGGAGGTGAATCATCTGCGACGCTACCGGCGGGTCTTCAACGGCATTGCCACGATTGGACCGCTGCTTGGTCTTTTGGGTACGGTGTTTGGCTTGATTCGCTCGTTTAACGATGTGGCCGGTTCGGGAGCGATGGGGCGGCCCGATCTGTTGGCTCGAGGATTCGGCGAAGCACTGATTACGACCGCGATGGGGCTGTTGGTTGCAATTCCGGCGATGGTGCTCCACTGGGTTTTCACCAGTCGCGTCGACCGCTTGGCGATGCGACTCGATGAAACCTGTCAGCAAGTCATCGACGAGATTTCTGCAGAAGCAGCGGCAGACTCCCGACGCGGTAAGAAGGGTTAGGCTAATGCCGCTGGTAAGACTCTCCGAAGATGAAGAGCCGGCTCCCAATTTGGCACCGATGATCGATGTCGTTCTGGTGCTGACCATCTTTTTCATGTGCGCGACAAAATTTTCCGGTGATGAACGAAAGTTTGATCTGGAATTGCCGCAGGTGGGTAGCGCCGTGGCCGTGCAGGGAGCGCGGCCGGAAATCGTGGAAGTAACGGCTTCGGGAGTAGTGCGTCTGGGCCCCGAAGAGATTGACATCGAAAATTTAGCGGGCCGCTTGGCAAGCCTGCGCGAGTCGCAGCCTGAAATGACGGTGATGATTCGCGGCGAGCGAACGGTGCCGCATGGCCGGATGGCCGAAGTCTATGAGGCTTGTCGTACGGCCAATGTCCGGCACGTGGCGATTTCAGTGCAAGCCAAGTCGGACTCGCGTGAATCGCGCAGAGAGTGAATGGTGGTCTGCAATGCAAAGCAGTTGGATTGTCTGGGGAACTCTGATCAGCGTAGCCGCCGTGTCGCTGACTATTGCTGTGCGGACCAAATGGCTGCAATCGCACACGCTCCAGAAATGTGTGCTTCTCTCGGTGGTGCTCCACGGCGTGCTGGGAATCGTCTGCTGCTTGCTGGGCGGGCTGGCTCCGGCTTCGTGG
>Ga0194055_10000747_pt1 | contig 26218 bp, 27 predicted proteins | sample SepL449m_MetaG_FD_155482 | JGI IMG/M metagenome (GOLD analysis project Ga0194055, IMG submission 155482) | Anoxic zone freshwater microbial communities from boreal shield lake in IISD Experimental Lakes Area, Ontario, Canada - Sep2016-L442-9m | ecosystem: Environmental > Aquatic > Freshwater >... | reverse complement strand
GCACGGTGTCGAGCACGTGGGGCGGGACCTTCACCCATACCGGCAACGACTACTCGGTGGTACTGCCCACCTGGGCCAAGGCCGTGGCGGGGGGAAGTTACGCGGACACGGGTCTCTGCGTGTCGGGTTCGAGCGCAGGACAGCTGAACAACGTTGTGGTGACGACCCACACGGTCGGAACAACCCCAACGCCAACGCCGGCACCAACACCGGCACCGACGCCAACGCCGACACCAACGCCGACGCCAACGCCGACGCCAACGCCGACGCCGGCGCCGGCACCCGGAACGGTTGCGCTGACGGCCTCGGTGGTGAAGGACTCGACCTGGGCTGCCGGCTTCTGCCGGAGCTTCACGATCGCAAACGCGGGTACGCGGTCGTCGACCAACTGGAAGCTGGTCTTCACGTTGCCAAGCACCGTCAAGATCACCGATAGTTGGAACGGCACCCTGACCCGTAGCGGCAACGTCGTCACGGTTGCTGCTCCAAGCTGGGCGGCCGCGGTTGCTCCACGCACGAGCGTCGCTGCCTTCGGCTTCTGCGCAACCGGCGCGGGCGAGCCGACTGCGATTAGCGTCACTGAGGTCGCCTTGACGACTACAGCTGTGGCCACGGCCCGCTCAGGGTCGATCGCACCCGCGAAGCTGCGAGCCCGGGCAAAGGCCGCGGCGATCCGACATGCGCATGCGGCGTACCTCCGGTCCGCAGGCGCTAAGCACTAGGCAGCAGGAAGGCGAATGTCCAGAAGGGGTCAGGCCCGATCTGGACATTCGTCTAGTGGTGCGCGGTTGGGACGACCACCACGGGACAGTTCGTATGGCCCGTGATCTGGTGGCCGACCGAGCCAAGCAAGAGGCCCGCGAAGCCGCCGTGTCCACGCGAGCCAATCACGAGGAGATCCGCCGTCTTGGCCGCGTCAAGCAGCACAGCGCTTGGACCGCCTTCAACGACATGATGCTCGATCACCAGATCGGCAGGCATATCAGCCTTCGCGATCACTGCGTCCTGCGCGGCGCGACCATCCGACTCGAGCTCATCAATCGGATAGGGAGCCGGCAGACCGCCCGGGCTGAGCGCAGTGACGGGAATCGACCACGCGGTATATACGCGCAACACATGGCCATGTGCCGCCGCTTCCTTTGCCGCCCATTCGAGTGCGGGAACCGAACGATCCGAACCGTCTACACCAACTGCGATAGCGCCCATTAGGCCCTCCTTGGGGAATGCACCCACACTCTAGGCGAGACCACGACGAGGTGGAGATCCGCGGCCTAGCCGCGCGCAACCTCGGCGAGGTCGTCGAGTCGCACGGAGACCTCACGATCGTCGTCCAGGCGCACCAAGACGGCGTCTGCCGGCACCTGCAAGGAGCGCACGACGCCCCGCCCCTCTGGCGTGTCGACAGTGCGACCGACCGCGGGAGCGCGATCGCGGAAGCTCCGATACACCGGATGCTCGAAGGCGAGACAGCACCGCAGCCGCCCGCACAGGCCCGTGACCCGACCAGGGTTGACAGGCAGCTCTTGATCCTTCGCCATTCGTAACGTAATGCGCTGCTCGTGGGCAGGGAAGCGTGTGCAGCAGAGCACGTCGCCACAGAGGCCGTAGCCACCGGTGATCCTCGCGCCATCGCGCGGGCCCAACTGCCGGGCCTCGACGCGGAGACTCAGCTGCCGACCGACATCCTGCGCAATCGCTTGAAGATCAACGCGCTCCTCTGACGTGTAGCCGACAATCACGCGCCGGCCATCAAACGGCATCTCGGCACCATGCACCTTGACGCCGGTGTGACGCGCAACGACGGCGCGACGGAAGACGCGACGCACCTCGGATGCCTGCTCACGTTGCTGACGCCGACGCACATCGTCCTCGGCCGTCGCCTTGCGTAAGACACGAAAGACTCGCTCGGGCACCTTGCCCGTCGACTCGTGCTCGGGTTGCACAACGCGGCCGTACTCCTCTCCGCGCGCGGTCTCGCAGATGACACGATCGTTCCAAAGCAGCTCCACCCCGTTGGGGTCATGCAGGTCGACGGTGCCACCCGATTGGAACACCACACCGACCATGATCACGCGACCACCGCCTCGCGTCGACGCACCATGCGGACGCGTGCGAACACCGCAGCCAGGGCGAGCGACACGTTGATTGGCTGCCCCAATGCGATCCGCACCTGGTCGACCTCGACAATCCCGCGCTCGAGACGGGTCCGCGAAACCGTCTCGGCAATCGTCGCCAGCGTCGCCGGCTCGATCGACGAGACGACGCGATCAGGCGCTCCTGCCTGAACGCAGAGAACGTCACGCAACACGAGTTGGACCGTGGCAATCACGGCACGCATCATGTCGGTTTCGGCACGACGCCGGCGGCGGGTAGCCGTGGTCTTGCCCGACGTCTCCAGACGCTTGCGCTCGCGATCGAGCTCGCGCGACGAGGGCAGCTTCTCGAGGCGCTCCAGGGCCGCGGCTGTCTCGGCCTCTGCTGCCTGCTGAGCGCTATCTCCAGCAGCCTTGATCCCGGCCAGCGTGGCCTGCACCGCAGCGTCCTCTTGGTCCAAGCCGACTGCGAGCGCCTGTGCAACCCGCGCCTCGACCTCCCCAATCCATTGGCGTGCCGCGGAATCGGTTGCCAGCCGACGGGCAAAGTCGAGATCGCCACGGGCACGACTACCCAGCTCGACTGCCAACTCGGTCGCGACGCCATCGGCCTCGAGGCGCGCCGCGAGTGCACTGGCCGAGAGGGGTGGGAAGGCGATCGGCTGGCAACGAGACCGAACCGTCGGCAGCACCCGCGACAGATCCTCGGCAACGAGAATCAGCACGACATCGCCTGGTGGCTCCTCCAGCGTCTTGAGGAAGGCGTTGGCAGCATCGCGATTGAGCCGGTCGGCCTCGTCGACAATGCCGACGCGACGCACAGCCTCTTGCGGCCGATAGCGCAGGGCGCCCGATAGCTCGTGGATCTGGTCGACCAGCAGCGACTCACCCTCGGGCTCGATCATGGCCAGGTCGGGATGACTACCGGGAACCACTCGGCGTACATCACAGCCAAGCAGCAGTGCCGCGAAAGCGCGGGAGGCATCGTGCTTACCGGTGCCCGGCGGCCCGTGCAAGAGATAGGCGTGTGCCGGCTCGGCGACCGCCGAACGCAAGAGCACCTCGGCGCGAGGCTGCCCGGGAAGCGAGATCGTCATGGTCGCATCCCCTCAAGTGCGCCCCAGATCCGCTCCGCTACTTCAGCCTCGGACCCGACCGCGTCGACGAGGCGGATACGCGCCGGATCGAGTTCGCCGAGTTGGAGAAAGCCCTGCTCGACGCGCGCGTGGAATTCCTCGCCCGCGGACTCCATCCGGTCGGGCACGGCGTCGCGGCGAGCTACGCCGTGGAGCACGATCGTGCGCGTGGGCAAGAGACCACCAGTGGCAAAGAGTGACGCGTCGCGAATTTCCTCGACGCCAAGTCCGCGGCCAATCCCTTGATAGACAATCGAGCTATCGATAAAGCGATCGCAGACGACCCACGCTCCGCGGGCGAGGGCCGGAGCGATCACCTGGTCCACGATCTCGGCACGCGCAGCCGCAAACAGCAGGGCCTCGGCGCGGTCGCTCATCTCCACCTGCGGATCGAGGAGCAGCGCGCGGACACGCTCACCAAGCTCGGTTCCACCTGGCTCACGACACTGAACTACCTCCAGGCCGACGGCACGCAAACGGTCAGCCAAAAGGGCTACCTGCGTCGACTTGCCGACCCCGTCGGGCCCTTCAAGGCTCACGAACATGTAACAAGGGTACTGCGACGTCCAAATCGGGGCGTCTCTTGGCAGGAACGCCTACGCCCGCGACGAACCTGCGGTCAATGGCTGCAGTCGATCATCACTTTCCTCTTGATACTGGCGCGTGGGTTGCCGTCCGTCGGCGGCGTTTCGTTGAGCGCTTTGCCGTCTGGGGCATCCTCGCCGCCGTGGCACTGCTCGCCGCGGGCCTCCTTTGGGGTGGCGCCGCACTGGTTGGCTCACTAACAAATGCGAACGCTGGCCCAGCCGAGGCTGCTCCCGAGGTTGTCGTACCCGCACCACCCGTCGTGAAGACTCCTGTCATCGTCTGGAATGGTCTTGGCGCCGATGGTGTCGGCGCAGAGGCTGCACGCCAACTGATGATGAAGCAGTACCCGATCACCGCCGTCGGCGATGCTCCCGACCATTCCTACATGAAGACGTACGTCATGTACCAGACGAGTGATCCGGCCGGGAAATCGGCTGCGGGTGCCCTCATCAAAAACCTCCATTTGCAGGGTGCCGTGGCTCAGCCACTCGATGGTGTGCGCAAGGATCAGCTTGGTGGTGCACGACTGTTGTTGATCGTCGCCGACCCCCTCAGCCACTAGCGTGGCGACATCATCAGGGCCTCCGCCGGCGACCGCGGCTAAAAAGCCGCCTACTATCGGACTCGTGCAACCGCTCCCCCGCTTTCGTTCGACCGCTGCTGTACTGCTTGCTGTACCCGGCGTTGTCCTCGCTATCTGGGGCATTCTCTTTGCCGCCGGTGGTATCGCCCCAGGCGCTGCGAGCCTGATTGCCGCTGGCACCACGATCCCCGCAGGGATCGTGCTTGGTCTGATCGCTGTCGGGTGGTGGCCGTTTGTTCTTCCGAGCCGCCCCACGCTCGTGGCTGCGGCAGGCCTGACGGTCTTCGCGCTCGTCGCAGCGCTCTCGAGCCTCTGGTCGTTGTCGGCAAGCGATTCGGTTGGTACCGGCATTCTCTCGGCCGGCTATCTCGGCGCACTCGCCCTCGGCGTGCTGCTTGGACCCGTTCTCCGCCGCCCAGGCGTCGTCTTTGCGGCCGGCCTGACAGCGCTCGCCACGCTCGCCAGCACGTGGGCGCTCGTCGCGCGTTCGTTCGCCGCCACGACAGGCGTCCAATTGAGCCCCCGGCTTTCTGGCACTCTCACGCTCCCCAATGCCCTTGCCATCCTCGCCCTGACAGGCCTGTTTGGTGGACTCGCACTGTGTGCTCATCGCGATCGTCGCTACCGCGCCGCCGGTGGAGCAATCGCGGCAGCCAACATGCTTGCGCTGGTATTGACCTCGTCGCGCTCTGGCCTTGGTCTCGCTCTGATTGGGATCATCGCCCTGCAACTCGTGCTGCCCGCGGCGCCTCGGATGCGACTGATCGGCCTGCTCGCTGTCATCCCCGCCGTCATTTGTGGGTTCAAAATTGCGCTCTGGACAGCCTTTACCGCACCAGAACAGAGCGTCTTGCCCGCTGGGTGGGGACTCATCTACGCGCTGGTCGGCTCGGCGGTACTCGCTGCAGTCATTGCTGCCGTAGCCGTCCGCGTGCTGCCCGGTGCGCAGCCCGCTGGCGATCGTGGCCACGCCTCGCGCCGAACGCTACTGATCGCACTTGGCGGCGTACTCATCTTGGTGATCGGGTTTGTCGTGCGTGCGGGTGGTCCGAGTGGGGCAGTCAGCGCGATTCGGGCTGGTTTTACGGGCCCGGTTGGCCAGGCAGGCGTTCGCGTGGGCATCGGCTCGAACCTCCGCGACCATTGGTGGTCCACCGCGTGGGATGGCTTTCGAGCAGAGCCGTGGCACGGCTGGGGTGCAGGCACGTTTCGCCTGCTCGAGCAGATTACGCAAAACCCCACCTACGTCACAGACTCGGCACACAACACCTTGCTTGAGGCACTGTCGGGAACGGGTCTCGTCGGCGGGCTGCCGTTCATTGTCGGTGGTATTGCGCTGGTCGTGATGGCCGTCGCGGGTGTCCGCCATCCCCGCACGGGCGACGAGGTTGGTGCGACTGTGATTGCGATCGGAGCAATCGCATTTCTGGCCCAGGGTCTGGTTGACGTTGACTGGAGCCTGCTCGCCCAAGGAATCCTGATGTACGCGGCCATCGGCGCGATCGCGCCCGCGCCCCACCAACAATCCCGCGTCACAACACCCGCCCGCGTAATTACAGGTGCCGTCTGTATCGGGCTCGTCTTCGCCGGCCTCCTCGGTGTGCCAACGTGGCTGAGTGCACGTGACACTGTGCGTAGTGAGTCCATCCTGATGGACAATCCGCAGGCTGCTTACGAAGCGGCAGCCAGTGCCCACCACTATAACCCGCTCTCCGTTGACCCACTGATGGCCGAGGCCGACGCATTGCAAGAGCTTGGTGATACACAGGGTGCACAGACCGCACTCCGCCAGGCGATCGCACTCGAGCCGAAGAACTACGAACCGTGGCTCGCCTACGGCACGTACCTCGCCTATTCGTGGGGCCAGCTCGAGCAGGGCCGTGCCGCGCTCCAACAGGCACTCAAGCTGTCCGGCAACGACGGCTCCGTCTATGTAGTCGTCGACACATTGCCACCCGCACAATGAGTGGCGCACCCCTCGGCCGCGAACGCCCACTAGAGTTGGAGGTCGTGTCCTCCCGACGTACCTCTATCCGCCTGCTCGTCCTGACCGCACTGATGTTCGGTACGTTCCTGCTCGCCGTGCCCTCGGCAAGTGCCGCCAACTGTGGCAAAGCCCTGGTGAACGAGTACTTTTTTTCCGGTCGCCTCAAATACCACACGCAGGAGTGCTACGCCTCCGCGCTCAAGCAGGTCGATCCTGATGCACGAATGTACTCCGGCATCATGGGCGCAATTCGCGCTGCACGTGCTCGTGATCAAGCCGCCGATAGAAAGGCAGCAGCTCCGACTGTCGATCCCGGCACGGCTACCTCCGCGCCACCAGTCGACGCGCAACCGGTACCTGATGCCGTACCACCGACATTGACCACAGATACCGGTACCGTCACTGCCGAGCCGCGCTCAGGTGCAGTCGTGCCAATCCAGACGACGCAGGCAGCTCTACCGATGGTCACGGCCCCCAGTCAGGTGCCTCTATCCGTGATTCTGCTCGCCGGTCTTGCCATCGTGTTGATGCTGGTCGGAATTGGCGGCCTGACCGTGCGCTGGCTCGACCGCTCGAGCTAGTTCGTCGCCTGGCTAGGCGCGCTTGAAGATCAGAGCTGCGTCGTGCCCACCGAAGCCAAACCCGGTTGACATCACGTAGTCGGGTGTTGCTGGGTGCGCCTCCCGAACGAGGTCGAGCTCGACGTCAGGTTCGACGAGGTTGGCACAGGGTGGTAGTTGATTGCGGGCAAAGCAGACCAGCGTCGCGATCGCCTCGATTGCACCAGCAGCCCCAATCGTGTGTCCATGCTGGCCCTTGGTCGAGGAGATCGGCGTCTCACCAAGCCCGGCGCGCTGGAGTGCGCGTGCCTCGGCGGTATCTCCAACTGGCGTCGAGGTGGCATGGGCGTTGACGTACCCAATCGCCGTTGCCATGAGCCCCGCGTCATCAAGTGCAGCCTGCACCGCTCGAGCAGGGCCCTCACCGGTTTCGTCTGGACTCGTCAGGTGCCCCGCATCGCACGACTGGCCATAGCCGACGACCTCGCCGTAGATATGCGCACCGCGAGCCACTGCGTGGTCCCACTCCTCGAGCACGAGAACGCCGGCACCCTCGGCCATCACAAAACCATCGCGGGCTGTATCGAAGGGCCGTGAGGCCGCAGCTGCACCGTGCGTCAGCGAGGCAATTGCACCAAGGCGAATGTACCCCGCGAGCACGGACGGCACGATCGCGGCCTCTGCACCACCAGCGACCATCGCATCGGCGCGACCGTCGCGAATTCGTTCGTAGGCCCAACCGATCGCGTCCGAACCAGCGGCACACGCCGTTGCCGGTGCTGCCGATGGGCCCTTGAGGTTGTGCAGCCGCGCGGTACCAGCGACCGGTGAGTTGACGAGGCCGAGCGGAATCGCAAATGGGCTGACGCGATCGAGCCCGCGCTCGAGCAGTGTGCGCTGCGTCTCTTCGACCGTGCCAGCACCGCCGTGAGCGCAGCCGATTGCTGTTCCCATTCGTTCTGGTGGGATGCCATGCTCACCGGCATCGGCCAGTGCGTGCGCCGCGGCTACGGCGGCGAAGATCCCCACCCGATCCATCCGCCGAGCCTCGCGTTTGCCAATCACGGCGTCTGCATCAAACTCCAAAACTCGAACGCCGGGCAAGGCCGGCAACCCCTCGAGAGCAACCTCTGAGCCGCCCGTCTGGCCGGCCAAGACCGCGTCCCAAAACCCTTCGACGTTATTGCCGAACGTCGAGACGATGCCCAAACCAGTGATTGCCACGCGTCGCTGCATAGAGGCAGTGTGCCGGACAGCATCAACCGATGTGCCCGAGGCGTGTTTTTCAGCGTATTTTCATCTCCGTACGCAAGGCTGTGCCTGCACAAAGGAGCTCCGCGTATGCGTTACAACAAGCAGCCCATGATCATCGGCGCCGTTGCCGCCACCATTGGCCTAGCCGCAGAGGGCGACTCTGCACGGCATACTCCTGCGGAGCCGTTCCACTGATTCGAGCAACATGCGCATTCTGATTGTCGAAGACAACGAAGCTGTCCGCTCGGCCATCCGCCGTGCTCTGACCGCGCGCGGCCATCAGATTGTTGAGGCGAGTACCGCCGCGGAGGGTCGAATCGCTGCGACCGATGATATTGAGGCAATCGTGTTGGATGTCAATCTGCCCGATGGTTCGGGATTCGACGTCTGTCGTACGTTCCGCGAAACCGGCCTGCAGACGCCGATCCTGATGCTGACGGCACGCGACGCCGTTGCCGATCGCGTCGAAGGCCTCGATGCCGGCGCCGACGACTACCTCGTCAAGCCGTTCGCAACCGTCGAACTCGATGCCCGTCTCCGCGCAATCTGCCGGCGTTCACTTGCCGACCCAGGCCAGCCCGACGATGTCTTGGAGGTAGTGGGCATCCGTCTCGATCTTCGCTCCCACACCGTCACCCTTGGCGGCAAGTTGGTCGACCTCACTCGCACCGAACGGCTGCTGCTCGAACTGTTCCTGCGTAACCCGGACAACGTACTGACGCGCGAGGTGATCCTCGACCGCGTCTGGGGGATGGATGCGCGCACGTCGTCGAACGGCGTCGAGGTCTACGTTGGGTATCTCCGCCGCAAGCTCGGCGACACGGGTTCTGATCGATTGATCGACACCGTGCGTGGCGTGGGCTACGTGTTGCGGACGACCCCATGAGCCTTCGCACCCGCATTGCTCTGGCGGCGGCGCTCGCCGTCATTGTCGCCTTTGGTGTTGGCGGCTTCGTCACGTACCAAGCAGCGCAACGCTCGCTCTACGGCGAGGTCGATGCATCACTTCGTGCTGCAGCACTCCGCGAGGGTCATGCGGCACTCAATCCCGACTCTGCCAACCCGGACCGTGGCTTCGGTGGCAATGCCAACGGTCGCTTCGGTGCTCCCGGGATTTTTACCGAGCTGATCAACGGGCAGGGCGAGATCGTGCGCCTGCCACGGAACGAAACACCGCTCCCACCAACCAGAAGCGCTGGAGCAATTGCCACCTCGGGTGGCTCGGAGTACCAGACCTTCAACGTCGATGGCTCGACGATTCGCGCGTTGACCGTCAACCTGCAGCCTGACCTCGCACTCCAGGTCGCCCGTTCCGTCGACGAGATCCAAGCGTCGCTCAACCGCCTCCGCAGTCTGTTACTGATCGCCGGCATCGGTGGTGTGATCTTCGCGATCATCCTCGGCGCCCTCGTCGCAGAGCGCGGTCTCGTACCACTACGTCGTCTCGCCAAGAATGTCGAGGGGGCAGCCCGAGATCGCGATCTCTCCCATCGCGTGCCCGAGCAGGGTGGGGCGGAGTCAGTTCGCCTCGCCCACGCCGTCAATGCCTTGCTGGCCGGCCTGGAGGAGGCACGCCTCGCTCAAGACCAACTCGTTGCCGATGCCGCACACGAGTTACGGACGCCCTTGACGGCGCTGCGAACCGACGTCGAGACACTGGGCGACCCCAACAGTTCCCTCTCCGATCTCGACCGTCAACAGCTTGCTGCTGCGCTCGACCGCGAAATTGATGAGGTCTCGCAGATGATCACGAGCATCGTCGATCTGGCTCGAGGGGCGCGGCCCGTCGAGCAGTCCGAACCACTACTGCTGGACGACGTCGCTGCCGACGTCGTCGCGCGTGCTCGCTCTCGCCATCCTGAGGCTGCGATCGAGTTGGTGTGCGAGCCCGCGCCGTTTACCGGTGATCCAACACGACTCGAGCGGGCGCTTGGCAACCTCGTCGAGAACGCGCTCCTGCACGGAGCCGCCCCGGTTACGGTCACTGTCCGCCCTGGAGTCATCACCGTCGACGATGCGGGTCCAGGTATCCCGGTCGCTGAGCGCGAGGCGATGTTCGAGCGCTTTCGCCGTGGTGTCGGCGTTCAGGACCGACCCGGCTCTGGTCTTGGCCTCGCGATCGTGCGCCAAGACATCGTTGCCCACGGTGGAAGTGTGGAGATTGGAACGGCACCGTCGGGAGGCTGCCGGATCACCGTTCTGCTGACTCATAAATAATCATTATTTTTTATATAAGCACGCGTAGATTCAAAGTTGGTATCCTACGCGCATGAATCCCGACTTTCTCGGTCTGCCACCACGTGTGACGAAGCCGCGCAACGTAGGCATCACGCACGTGATGGACAAGGGGCTTGGCCTCGCCGACATCGAGTCGCTGATCGAGATGAGTGGCGACTACATCGATATCGTCAAGCTCGGCTGGGGCACGTCGTACGTCACACCGATCCTGCGCAAGAAGCTCGACCTCTACAAGTCGCTCGGCATCCCCGTCGTCTGTGGCGGCACACTGCTCGAGGTCGCCGAAGCACGCGGCCGCATCGAGGACTACCGCACGTGGCTATCTGCCCAGGGCTTTACGCACGTTGAGGTCTCTGACGGCACGATTGACATGTCGCGTGAGCGCAAGCTCGAGTTGATCTCCATGTTTGCCAAGGACTTCGAGGTCCTGAGCGAGGTCGGCTCGAAAGACGCCGAGGAGATCTACGCGCCATACCAGTGGGTCGAATGGATCAAAGAAGAGCTCGCTGCCGGCTCGTGGAAGGTCATCACCGAGGCGCGCGAGTCGGGTACCGCCGGCATCTTCCGCACCACGGGCGAGGTTCGCAGCGGCCTGATCGACGAGATCGCGCACGAAATCGATGTCACCTCGTTGCTGTTTGAGGCCCCCCAGAAGGGCCAGCAGGCGTGGTTTATTAAGCATTTCGGTCCCGACGTCAACCTCGGCAATATCCCTCCGGATGAGGCGATCCCGCTCGAGACGCTGCGCCGGGGCCTGAGGAGCGACACGCTGTCGCTGATCCTCGGCCTCGAAAACTGACGATGCCTGACGTGCTCGTGATCGGCTCGGGCGGTGCGGGGCTCGCCGCTGCGCTGGCGGCGAACGATGCTGGTGCCTCGGTCGTACTCGCCACCAAGTTCGGCGTTGCCTCGTGCAACACGGCGAAGGCGCAGGGCGGGATCCAGGCCGCCATCGGCGATGACGACTCGATTGAGACGCACTTTGCCGATGTCATGCGATCCTCGCACGACACCGCCGACCCGGTACTCGCCCAACGCCTCGTTGAAGAGGGTCCCACCACGGTGCGCTGGCTCGAGGAGCTCGGCGTGGCGTTTACGCGCGAAGGGGATGGTTCGCTTCGGATTGCCCGTTGTGGTGGTGCGACGCGCAAACGCCTATTGCAGGTCGGCGATCGAACGGGGCTGGCAATCGCAGGCGCGCTGCGCGATGCCGTGACAGCGCGAGAGGGCATCACCGTGCTCGACCATGCGCCGCTCATTGCCTTGGCAACAGATGGGACCGCACTGCTCGAGCGTGGCGGCGAGCAGCGTGAGGTTCGACCAGGCGCCTTGATCTTGGCTGCGGGCGGCCGCTGCAAGCGCGAAGCCGAGGAGACGGGTGAGCTGTCAACGAACGGCGACGGCGCAACGGGCGAAGTCGCCGCACTCGCAGTCGCCGTTGGCTGTGCCGAGCGCGACCACGATTCGCTGCAGCGCCACCCCACCGGTGCCGCCTGGCCCGAACCGCTGGCGGGCTACGCCGTCCCCGAAACCACCCGAGCCTACGGTGCGCTGCTGCTCAACGCAACGGGCGAGCAGTTTGTCGACGAGCTCGCGCCGCGCGATGTCGTCGCCGAGGCGATCATCCGAGAGTGCGCCGAGGGTCGAGGCATCACGACGCCGACGGGTCGTCCAGCCGTTCACCTCGACTGCCGTCCCGTCGACCCCGCTGACGCCGAAATCTCGTTTCCGTACATGCTGCGTCGTTACCGCAAAGCCGGCCTCGACCCCTTGACCAAACTAATCCCCGTCTACCCCGTTTTGCATTACCAGAATGGTGGTCTCGTGATCGACGAGGACGGCGCCACCACCGTGCCAGGGATCTGGGCAGCGGGCGAGATTACCGGCGGCATCCATGGTCGCAACCGCATGATGGGCAACTCCTTGCTCGACATCTGTGTGTTCGGTCGCCGAGCAGGCGCGGCCGCAGCCGCCGCGGTGCGCTGATGACCGAGGTCTTGATCGTCGGCGCCTCCTTCGCTGGTCTTGCTGCCGCGCGGGAGCTCAAAGGCCGCGATGTCCTGATCGTCGACCGCTCTCCGATCGGCGCCCACCAGACCTCGGCCTGTGCGCTTCCACTACGCCTGGTGCGGTGGCTTGGTGCAGAGGAATCTGTTCTGTACGCCGAATCGCGGATGCGCGTCGAAATTGGCGATGCACACTGGAACGTACGGCTGCCGGAGGAATTCGCGGTGATCGACTACGAGGCCTGCTGCCTCGCGATTGCCCAACAGGCCGATGCGCGCTTCGAGCAGATCCGCGTGGTCGGGCGCGATGGAGCAACGGTACTCGGGTCCTCCGGCGAACGGCTTGAGGCCGACTGGCTGATCGATGCCTCGGGCTGGAGGCGCGTGCTCGACCATGCAGGCCCAACCCGCGGTTCTCACCCAAGCCTCGTGATCGGCACCGAGGACCACGTGCCCACGGCCGCGGCTCCCCAGGCCGACGGGTTCGCCTTCTATCTCGAAAAGCACCTGCTCAAGTCGGGCTACGGCTGGTCGTTCCCCGCGGGCGATCATGTCCGTGCCGGCGTCGGCTCGTTTATCAAGGAGCCGCTGCAACCACCGATGGGCCGACTGCGCGAGCGGGACGACCTTGGCCCAGGCCGCGAGCACCACGGCGGTGCCATTTCCTGTATTCCGCGTGATCCCGTCGTGGATGACGTGCTCTTTATTGGCGACGCGGCTGGACAGGCATTACCCGTCACGCTGGAAGGCATTCGGCCGGCCGTCTACTTTGGTGCCGGCGCCGGGCGCCTCGTGATGAGCGCCCTCACAGGTGAACTTGCACCCTCACAAGCCCGCGCCCGGTACGCCGCGCTCCACGCCCAACACCTCGGGGGCTACGAACGCCTCAATCGCGTACAGCGTTGGTACCGCTGGCTGCCAGAGTTTGCGCTCAAGCGGCTTGCCACCAAGGCCCTCGGTCGGCCTCACGCCGACGGTCGCGAGATCAGCTTTCGCAGTACGCGCTACCTCGACGTGCTGCGCGCCGAGCACTTACCAACGCTGCCGTAAACATTGGCCTGGTGCGTTCGCGTACCCTCTGCTCCGTGTCTGCAGACTCGACTCTTCTGATCGCCGCCCTGGCTGCACTCGATCCAATGCTGCTCGAGCAGGAATTCACCTTGCTCGGGTACGGGCGCGGTTCGGCACCGCCGTCGCCTGAGGCACTCCTCGCGGAGGGTTTTAGCGCCCGTATAGATGACCCGCTCGAGACCACCTTTGTTCTGCGCAGCACGCTGGCAGACACACTCCCAGCCGCAGACACTCGACAAGATCGGCTGCGCGTGATCCTGCTCGTTGCTCCGCTCCCCCCAGAACTCACTGGTTTTGCGTCGACCATCAGTGGAGCACTTGCCGAGCGTGGCGTCCCGATTGTGCTGGTCGGGACAGCCTCACGCGACCACCTGATTGTGCCCGATAGCGCCTGGCCCGAGGCACTCGCCGTGCTGCGTGGATTGCGCGACGCCTCCCGCCGAATTCTCGAGGCGACCGCTGATGATCAGTCGCTCGACGACGATCCCATCTAGCATTGGTCTTGTGGAGCGACTCGTTCGGATTCTGGCTGCTCTATTGATGCTCGCTCTGGTGGCGGGTGCCGCGGTGATGTTTGTCCGCGCACAGGTCGTCAAGAGCGCACCATCGCCAATCGTTGCGCCAAAAATCACGAGCCCGACGTTCTCGCCAAACGCCGATAAGCCCCAGCGGAGGCAGGCAACGTTGACCGTCGGCTTACGCAAGCCCGACACGGCAACGGTGCTGATCTTCGACCTCAATGACAACACCGTCGCCACGGCAACAACGGTACAGAAGGGCAAGAGCGTGCGGGCGTCGTGGGGCGGCAAGCTCGCCAACGGCACGGTCGCCCCGGACGGTCCGTACCGTTTTGCGATCTCACTCAAGCGGCAGGAACGATTGATTCGTATCCCGGATCCGATCATCCTCGACGCCACACCTCCCGTCGTCGCATCGACAGCCAAGCCTGGACAGCGTATTTCTCCTGGGCTTGATGGCTCTGCGGGTACCTACACCTTCACGCTGAGCGCAAACGAGCCAGTCCGCTTCCGCCTTGACGTGCGACAGATCCAACCGAGTGGTGCCGCCCGGCTCCTACGCCGCGAGACGGCTCTCACGTGGACGCAACAGAAAGAGATGCATTGGTCGGCCGACGCCGGCAACCTCCCACTCGACAAGGTCGGTACGTTCGTCGAGCCCGGCTCGTACATCGTCGGCTGGCACGCCGAAGACCGAGGTGGCAACCTCGTCAACGCGCCGGAGGTGGTCAAGCCCAATGAGCTTGCGCCCGCACAGGTCGTCGGTGTCGAAACCGTCGCGTTGACCCCAACTCTGCAACCAATCACGCTGCTGGCAGATGTGGCACTCGTGCGTCACCATCCCGGCGCGAGCTTTCCTGGCGAAGTGATCGCGCGGGCCAAGGGCGCGCCTGGCGCGGTCGCATTGCCTGCTACGACGCCCGGTTTTTACGCCGTGCAAATCTCTGGTGGGGGCTGGCAGGCGTGGGCACCTGAGGCGAAAGCCGGGCACGCCAGGGTGCTCGTGATGGAGCCGTTGTACTCGTGGCAGGCCACAAACCCAACCGACGCCGACCTCTCTGGCTTCCCGGACGTGCCACCTGCTCCACTCACGCTCGATCGCGCGTTTGCCTCTGGAATTGAGACCAAGATTGCCGCCATCAGTCGTACCGTTGTGGCGACACATCACAGCGGCATCCAAACGGTGGGAGCCATTACGGACCAGTCGATCGAAGCCCACGGCCTGCCCCGCAGTGCGCGCGTCCTCGTGATCACCGACGCCCCGGTCTGGACAGCGGGCCTACTGACTCGCCTGCAGGCGTTTGTTGCCCGCGGTGGACAGGTTGTGATCCTCGATGCCATCAGCCTGTCGCGGAAGGCGACGCTCTCTGGAAACGCACTCACAATCGACGGTGACCAACGCGCGGACACCTCTGTGCTCCAGCCGCTGACGTCACTGAGCAGCATCCCACACGGCCGTACTGCGTCAACCCCCTTACGCTGATAGACGCACGCGATGCGCCCTGCCCCGTACCATGCGGATATGCGCGTTCTGGTCACAGGCGGTGCCGGTTTTATCGGCTCGCACCTCGCCGACCGCCTGCTGGCTGCAGGCCACCACGTGCGTGCGTTCGATTCGCTTGATCCGCAGGTCCATCCCAACGGGCCTCCCGACTATCTCGACTCGAACGTCGAACTCATTGTCGGCGACGTTCGCGACGAGGTTGCGCTCGGCAAGGCGATGGATGACATCGACGCGGTCGTCCACCTTGCAGCCGTCGTCGGCGTGGGCCAATCGATGTACGAAATTCGCCGCTACATGGATGTCAACACGGTTGGCTGCGCGGTCATGCTCGAACAGTTGGTGGCACGTCGCGAAGACATCCAACGCCTCGTCGTCGCCTCGTCGATGTCGATCTACGGCGAAGGGCAGTACCGCAATGCCCAAACGGGCGAAGGTGGTCTCGCGCCGGGGCTACGGCCCGAGTCGCAACTTGCTGAGCGCCGCTGGGAACTCGAGACGTCCACCGGGGATGCCCTCCTGCCAGAACGCACGGCCGAAAGGAAGCCACTGCTGCCGACGAGCGTCTACGCCGTCTCGAAGCGCGACCATGAGGAACTGTGCCTTTCGATCGGCGCGGCCTACAACGTGCCAACGCTCGCGCTGCGCCTCTTTAATGTCTATGGCCCGCGCCAGGCGCTCAGCAATCCCTATACGGGCGTCGCCGCGATCTTCGCGAGTCGACTCCTCAACGGCCATGCGCCGGTTGCGTTCGAGGATGGGCTCCAGACCCGCGATTTTGTGCACGTGACCGACGTGGCCCGCGCCTTTCATCTGGCCACGGAATCGGCTGCCACAGGTGCGGCACTCAACGTCTGCACCGGCGAAGCCTCGAGTATTTTCGATGTCGCACAGGGTCTCGCGCAGGGTCTCAATCTAGCCATCGAACCAGAATTGGTCGGTCGCTATCGCGCCGGTGACATTCGCCACTGCATCGGCGATCCTACCCGCGCATCCGAGCTGCTCGACTTCCGTGCCGAGGTTGAGGTCAAGGCTGGGCTCGGCGAACTCGCCACCTGGCTGGCCGACCAGGAGGCCGACGATCACGTCGACCAGGCGATGGACGAGTTGCGTCAGCGAGGTCTCGAACGGTGAGCGCAAGGCTCGCCGTCGCCATCGTCGCTCACAGCAATCGCGCCCTCCTGCTCGAGGCGCTTGCTGCTTTGACGGGTTCCGGCGCGGCCAGCGAGCCATGCGGGATTCTCGTGCTCGATAACGCCTCAGAGGACGGCACCTGTGCCGCCGTTCGCGAGGCATTCCCCACCGTCGAACTGATCGAGCAGCCCTATCGTGCCGGCTTCGGTACCAACCACAATCGACTGATCGAGCACAGCACCGCCGATTATCACTTCGTCCTCAACGACGACGCGACGGTCGAGCCCGGCGCACTCGACGCGCTCGTGGCATACCTCGACGCGCACCCCGAGGTGGCCGTCGCCGCCCCGGCCGTGATCTACCCCGATGGGCGCCACCAGGCGACCTCGTTTCGCTTTCCCGACCCGGCGACGTGTCTGCGGAGTCTGATCACACTCGGCCAGGCCGGGGTGGAGCAGCGCGTCACGGGCACACCAGGTGCCGTCGACTGGGCGAGCGGTTGTGCCCTCCTGATGCGCCGCTCTGCACTCGAGGTCACGGGTCCCTTCGACGAAGGGTTCTACATGTTCTCGGAGGAGACCGATCTCCAGCAGCGCCTGCACCAGCGCGGCTTCGAGACGCATGTCGTGCCCCAGGCAGTCGTCCGCCACCACGTGCGCGCCTCGACCAGCGCCGATCCCTCGCGTCGGATCGTCGAGTTCTGGCGCGGTCGCCGTCGCTACTGGGCGAAGCATCACCCCGGCTTCTCCGGCACCACCGCCCGCGTCGCCTTAGCGGGCCAGTACGCGGCTCTGAGTGGTCTCTCGCGGCTGCCCACCCTGCCGGGGCCTCTGCGGCGCCTCAAGCCAAATCTGCCGCGCACCGAACTCGATCTCCATCTCCGTAATGCCCTTGAGGGGGCAACGGGACCCGGCCTACGTGAGAGCGCGGCCGAGTGGAATGCTGCGCATGGAGTCGCACCATGAATGAGGTCGTGCGCCTGGCGATTGGTGGTCCTGCCGCGATCGGTGCACGAGCATCAGCAACGCTGACCGACCTGCTCACCACCAGTGGCATCAGTGTCGCGCACACGGGGAGCGTGGTGCTCGACTGGCCGTCGCAAACACTGCCCTTCTCCGCCTCGGCCTGGGCGACCCTTGACACGCTCGAGGTGGATCCAATCGCCTTCGCCTACCACCACCTCACCGCGCGCAGTACGACCGGCGTCTGGGCCAACCCCGTCGATGCCGTACGAACACGCGTTGGCGATTGGGTTGCCGCCGAGCGTCTCCGCGTCACTCCACCCTGGCCGGGCGGAGCCACGTGCGCGATCGCTCTGGTGCACGAGGCCCATGCGATTGCGCCACCGCGGAGCGGTGTCCTCAGCAAACTCCGCCGCTCGGCGCCTTCCAATCCCTTGGCTGCCTACACCCAGCTCGCAGCGATCGAAAAGCGGTACCGCGCGACGGCCGCACTGCGTTCGATTGATTTGCTCGAACCCGAGCGGCAGGCACGCATCCGCATGCTTGGCTTCTCGCTCGGGGCCGGCGTGGGCATTCAGATCGCAGGCCGTCCTGGCTTTCGCCGCGGGACTGCGTTTCCAAGCCGTGGCTACGACACCGCCAGCGAACGTCCAACGGACACGATCGAGTTTCCGCTACTCGACGATGCCGTCTCTGACGGGTTGGCAGCGCTGCTTGCTGTTGGCGGAGCCGCTGCACTGAGTGTGCCGATGGAGCGCTTTGGTGGCGAGCATGGTCCCGCCGAACTCCTGCTCTACGACGAGCTCCTCAGTCGACTCGAGTCGGTCGGTGCCTGGCTGACCACGCCCGAGGCGATCGCCGAACGGCTCTACGACTAGGCCTGTTCGAGCGGGGCCATGGTTAGACCATGCGCGGTGAGTTGCTCGTGGTAGAGCTCGGCGAGTTCCTGATGGCCTGTCCAAACGATCGCCTGGCCCGATTTGTGGATGCGATTGGCAAACCCCATGCCCTGGCGATAGTCGACGCCAGGCAAGACTGCGGCGAGCGAGCGAGCGACGCCCTCGAAGGTGTTGTGGTCATCGTTTAAAACGATCACACGCCACGGTGGCCCGAGGCCTGTGCCTTCGCCTATCTTCCGTCGCTCGATAACGTCGGGCGTCGTGGTCACTCGGCGCCATCCGTCTCGAAGGTAGCGATCAAGGCGTCTGCGACAACCCGCATCGTACGGCCCGTCTTCTGGCTCGCGGCCCGGATACGACGGAAGGCCTCGGCCTCATCGATGCCGTCCTTGCTCATCAAAATCCCCTTCGCCCGTTCGACGGCCTTGCGCGATGCCAAGGCCTCGGCCAAATCGGCGGCCTCCTCACGCAGCGCTTCGAGCTCCTCAAAGCGCGCCCGGGCCGTGTTGAGCGCCGGCAACAGGTCGACCTCACGAAACGGCTTGACCAGATAGGCGAAGGCGCCGGCCTCAGAGGCTCGTGTCACGAGGTCCTGCTCCGCGTACGCCGTCAGCATCACGATCGGAACGGGCTTGCGGTCGGTAATCTGCCTCGCCGCCTCGATGCCATCCACGTGCGGCATCCGCACGTCCATCACGATCAGGTCGGGGTCGTGTTCAGCCGCGAGCGCGACGGCCTCTTCGCCGTCGCGGGCCTCCGCGACGACCTCATGACCCGCCTTCTCCAGCAACGTCCGCACGTCGAGGCGAATGATTGTCTCGTCCTCTGCGATCAGGATCCTCATACCGTGCTCCAGACCAGTCGTGCGCGAACACCTGGCGTCGCGTCTTCGAGCAACAAGTCGCCCCGCAGCTGGTCGGTCGTCAATGCTCGCGCGATCTTGAGTCCGAGCGAGCGGTCCGGATCGAAACCATCAGGCAGGCCTGGTCCGCGATCGGTGACGGTCAACTCGATCTGCTTGGCGTCCTGACGGAGCGCCACGTGCACGTCACCTCCACCGTGCTCGTGCGCGTTCGCGTACAGCTCGGAGAAGATCAAGGCTACCGCCGTCGCCGTATCGCCAGGCACTTCGACGTGGGCAAGTTCCTCGGCCGCGGCCGGTGTCCCGAGCCCGTGTCCGAGCATCGCCGAAACGCGGCGGAGCAGGTCCGAGAGATCGACATCGCCTTCGCGGCTCGCCGTCAGGAGGTCGTGGACCTCGGCGATCGACAGAATCCGATCGACGCTATCCGTCAAGGCACGCTCCGGGTCCGTACTACCCGCCCGTAGCCGCAGCAGTGAGGCGACGGTCTGCAGATTGTTTTTGACGCGATGGTGAATCTCCTGCGCAACGATGCCGCGCATCACACCACGACTCGACTCGACTGCTGCTGCCGCCTGGTTGGCGACGGAGCGCAGGAGCATCTGTTCTTCGGGTGTAAAGGCGCGCGCGTCGGGCGTTGTCGTCACCAGTGCGCCGAGCCGCCGCGACTTCCAGACCAACGGCACCGCAAATACGCCCTGCTCGTCGACGGGCGCCCGCAGACCCAGCGCCGCCAACTCTTGATCGTCAGGCCCATCACCACTCGAACGCCGCGCAACACTCGGCCCCTCCGGACCATCGAGCACGAGCGCACAGACCTCGGCGTGAGCCGCGCGCCCAGCCGTCTCGGCAATATGCGCCAAGGCCTCCTCGAGATACAGCGACTCGGTTACCGCCTGCGAAATACTGCCCAACGCCTCGAGCTCGGCCACGCGGCGCTGCGAGCGCTCGTACAGCCGTGCGTTCTCGATGGCCTGTGCGACCTGGCGGGCAATCGTCTGCAGCAGCTCGATCTCGTCGTCGTGATATTCGCGTGGCTCGACGGTGCGTACGTTCATCGCTCCCGCCAGACGCTCACGGCGATCTAAGATCGGGACGGCGAGGAGGCTCTGGAAGCGACGCTCTGGCAGGTTGGGAAACTCCTTAAAGCGCGAATCGAGGTGTGCGTCGGCCGCAATCGCGACGGCTTCGCGTGTCTCTGCTGCCCAACCCGTCAGGCCCTCGCCAACGCGCATCCGTGGCGGCCCCGCCGTCGCCTCAACGTGCGTGCCGTGGACGGCCTGCAACACCAGCTCGTCGGCCGCATCGTCGTACGCGTAGACGAAGCAGGCGTCCGTCCCGAAGGCACGGGCAACGGCGACCGCCACCGCAGCGGTGACCTCCGCCAGATCAAGCGAGCTCGTGACCGCCTCAACCGTCTCGGAGAGCAGGCTGAGATGTCGTACGGCGCGCGCTGTCGATGCATTCGTTGGGTCTGTCATGCCGCCTCGTGCCGACGGTAGCACGGGACTCCTAGAGGTCTCTACGCCTTACGCCGCGAGCGACAGCCCCGCGTCCTCCTCCGCAGCCTCACGAGCGCGGGTCGGAAGATACGGATGCCAAGAACTCGGGATCGACCGGGTGCCAAGCGTCAGGTAGACATCAGGGTGTGGCGCCCGCGGCGCCTTCTGCAACGGCATCCCTGCCTCGTGTGGCAATCGGTCGCGTTTGCGGAGATTGCACGGCGAACAGGCTGTCACCACGTTCTCCCAGGTCGACTCACCACCGCGCGAGCGTGGGTTGACGTGATCGAGCGTGAGGCGAGTCCCGCTGCCGCAGTACTGGCAGGCGTTGCCGTCGCGGGCGAAGAGCGCACGCCGCGTAATGCGCCGCGACGTAAAGCGCGGCACCTTCACGTACGAGACCAGTCGAATCACCACGGGATGCGGCAGCGACGTCGAGGGAGAGCGGATCATGCGCTCCGGATGCGCCTCGAGGACGACAGCCTTTTGCGACAGCACGAGGCTACACGCCCGCCAAACGCTGGTCACGTTGAGCGGTTCGTACGTCGCGTTCAACACGAGCACGCTGCCTGTCATCACACCTCGAGGGTAGCAGTGGCCTCCCGGCGTTTACCGGAATGCGACCGTCAGCGCAGTGCGTGGGTGATCGCCTGCTGCTCCTCAGGCGTCAACGCTAGTGAGCCCGCACCACCGCGGAGGACGTCTTTGACGAACAGACTCGTGACCGTCCCCGCGTGCACGGCACTGATGACAATGCCGGATCCGTTGCGATCGAGCAGTGCGAGCGACGTCGAGCGACGCCCCTCTTCGTCGTCATTCGCATCGAAACGGACGATCGACCGGCGACGAAGCAAGACATCAAGGGTCCCCAGCGCAGAGACGACCTCATCCCGCAGATGCACGCCATCGAGTTCAAGACGCTCCATCCGGGCCTGCATGCCAACGGCAAACTCAACGAGATCGACCGGTTCGCCCGCCAGGAGTGCCTGCTCAGCACGACGCAACCGCCCGGCCCACAATGCCGTTCGGGCCGCAATCACGAGCGCCACGATTGCCAGCACCACACCGACACCGGCCACGACCAACGCCACCGTGCCCTGCAATTCGGTGGTCACCGTAATCCCTGTGCTCAGGCGGGCTTGAGGCGGAACTGGATCTGGTAGACGCCGATGTTGTTATCGATGTTCTGCTCGCCCGGTACCTTCTCGACCGTCACCTTCGCCGTCACGACACTGTCGAAGACGATGTCGGAGAGGCCAAACGGAATCTCTACTGTGCCCTGTGCACCGGGGTCGAGTGTCGTGATCTCACCCGTCGGCAACGCGCGGTCGTCCATGCCCTTAGCTCGCAGCACAACGTTGATCTTGACGGAGACCTCGGTGGCATCGCCGGAGTTCTGGACGGTCACAGCCAACGACATGTTGTTCGCGCTGTCGACTTGGTTGACCGATGCGGGGTCAAGCTGCACCGTGCCGGGGTTGAAGGCCGTACTGATCAGGGTGGTGCCATGCAACGCGCCGGAGGTCGTCACACCCGAGCTACTCGTTGACGTAACGATCGAGCCATCCGTAGCGGTACTCGTCGTAACGGTGCCGCCACCATCGACGGGTGTTCCACCCAAGAGCGCATTCAAAATCGACTGCATGCGCTGTGGCGCGGCAAACTCGATCAGTTTTGGATCGACGAATTGCGAGTCATCAACGGTGGCGTCGATGGACTTCTGCGCCAGCACTTGCTTACTCGGATCCTGATACGAGTCTGAGTAGACAACGTCTGAGGCGATCAGGCGCTGGAAGGTCGCCGCGACTGCAGCCGACTGTTCGAGCGGTACCTGACCGGTTGTCCCAGCGGCGGTAAAGGCATCGGTGAGTGCGCGTTGCAGACCCTGAAGCCCACTCACGCGGTACTGCATCGACTGCACAAGGAACGGTGTGTACGGCGCCAGTCCATCGGGCGCGCCGAGGGCAGCGGCATTCGTAGCGATCTGCTGCTGCGCCTGAATCTCGCGCGTCAGCGACTTGTTGAGTCCGTCGGGTGTCTGCCCGGCCGTCAGGATCGCGGCAGAAAACTCAGACCCAACCGCACCCGATGCCTTGGCAACCTCGTTCGATTGCGCCACAAACGACTGATACGACGATACCTCGCGATCGCGCTGGCAGCGCTGAACGAGGAAGTAGCCGGCGACGACGACAATCAGGATGCCGATCGCGAGGACGAGCAGGCGCTGAGGACCCTTGCCACGCGCGGCACCCGGCAAGGAAGGCCGCTTTCGCCCAGAGCGCTCGGGCGGGGCCTCGTCGTACTCGTCATCAAAAAAGGAAAGGAACGCAGGCATAAATGGCGAATCGGGAGCAGTGCTGTCCCGGTCTTTCGCCACATTACCACTCGCTCCTCCCACTTACCTGCGGCAGGAGCTGTGACCGTCCGTCCCCTCCGTAGTGCGCCGCACGGTGTGCCGCCACTTTTTCCTGAGGGGATCGTCGCTGATCGGTACCGAATTATCGAGACAATCGGGGTTGGTGGCAGTGCCACCGTCTTCGAAGCGGAGGATCTTCAGACCGGCGAAATGGTCGCCCTCAAGGCGATTCCGGCTGAGGAAAAGCTGCGCCGACGTGCCCGTCGCGAGATGCGAGCGGTCAGTTCGCTCGACCACGGTGCCATCGTGCGCATGCTCAGCAACGCCGAGGACGAGAACTACATCTTCGTCTCGTTCGAGCTGGTCCGTGGTAACGACCTCTCGGTCGTGTTGCGCGAAAAGCGCCTCGAGGAGTCCGAAATTCTGCGCGCCGTCGCTGCCGTCTGCGATGCCCTTGAGCATGCCCACGCCCGCGGTGTCATCCATCGTGACGTCAAGCCAGGCAACATCCTGCTGCGCGATGACGGCATCCTCAAGTTGACCGACTTCGGTATCGCGCAGATGGATCACCCCGATGCCACCGTCGATGAGAGCCTGCTCGGCACGCTCTCGTACATGGCGCCCGAGCAGGTGCGTGGCGAAATGCTGACGGGCTCGGTCGACGTCTGGGCAGCGGCGCTCGTGGCCTACGAGGCACTGACCCGCAAGAACCCGTACCGCTCCAAGAATCCGGTTGAGCTCGCAGAGAAGCATCGCAAGCTGCGCCTTTCGTTGCGGGCAGAACGCCCCGACCTGCCCGAGGCCGCGACCAAGATGATCGATCGCGCTCTCGACCTCGATAACCAACGCCGGCCCCTGCCAAGCCAGTTGCGCGACGCTCTGCTGCGCGGCGCCGTCGCCATGGAACGCGGGGGCGCAGAACTGAATCCGTCGATCGAGATGCCGCCGATGGAACCGCGCGTTCGGCTCCGCAAGCGCTGGCTGCGGGCCGTCCCAGACCTGATCGAAGAACATCGCGAGCGCCACGAGCACGCAGAGCCGGGCGAACAGTCCCAGGCCGAGGCGCGCATTACCGCCGCCCTGACCCGCCTGCAGCCGCATTGGCCCGTCGCCCTGACGGGTGTCGCCAGCCTGTTCCTGCTCGGTGCCCTGCCGTTTTACCCAACCGGCTGGCCGCTTGCGATCGCACTGCTCGCAGCCGTCGTGGCACTCCGCCTGCCACTGATCGCTGGTGCCCTCGTTCTGGCTGCAGCCCTGCCCCTGCTCGGGAACCTTGCCTTTGGCCTCGTGCCTGGAGGTGCGCTGATTGCCGTCGCGTGGATGATTCTGCTGGCGCGTGATGGCAAGCGAATACTGCTTCCCCTCTTGGCACCACTCTGCACACTCTGTTTTGCGTGGTCGCTCTATCCACTACTCGCGGGCTCGTCCCCACGCGCCTATATCCGTGGTGCCCTCGGCGCGGCCGGCGCCCTCACGATGACCGTGGCCCTCGGACTGTCTGGCTACGGCTCGCCGTTTAGCCCCACACCACAGTTCTCGACGCTTGGCACCCAACTGGCCGGTGCTGACGACGCGATCGCCACTGCCGGCACCGTGGCGGCGGCAATTGGCTTTGGCCCACTGCTCTTGGCGATGCTCTGGGCCACACTCGCGGTGACAGCGCCAATGGTGCTCTCCGCAACCGGCCGCGCACTGGGAATTACCGCTGGTTTGTGGCTTAGCCTCGGCACATTGACCACTCTGGCGATCCCGGTCGTGCTGACGGGCGCACTGTTCGCACCAATCCCAATCGTGATGGGCGCTGGGGCGGCGGGTATAGTGATTTTTGTCCGCTCTCGCAGCCTTGACACCGCCACCATGGCGGCCGTGGACAGTAAGTCAACTGGCAATCAGAGGATGTTCTAATGGGTTTTCTGCGACGTATCGAGAGTCGACTGGAGGGAGTCTTCGAGGGCGGCATCGGCCGAACCTTCCGCTCCCACGTCCAGCCAGTCGAATTGGCCCGCAAGCTGACGAAAGAGATGGATGACAACAAGGTCATCTCCGTCCAGCAGGTCTACGTCCCGAACGCCTATACCGTTTTTCTGGCACCCGACGATCGCGAACAGTTCCTCGCCTACGAAGCCCGTCTCCGCACCGAATTGGCTGGCTACCTGACCGAGCACGCACGCCGTGAGGGCTACTCGCTACCTGGTCGTGCGCGCGTGATGATCGAAACCGCCGACGAGCTCGAGGTCGGCACCTTTGGGATTGCCGCCGAGATGGAGGAGACCCCGCCCCCAGTGGCTATGGATAGTCCTGCACCGGCCGAAGAACTCCCCGCAGAATTTGGTGGCGGTGCCGTCCCGGCTGCTGCAGCCGCAGCCGTCGCGACAGAGCCTCCCATGGCACCAGAACGGCCCAGCGCCCCAATCCCGCCGGTCGCCCCCATCATCGACCCCTTTGCCGTCGATGCCTCGGATGAGTTCGCCCCGGTGGTCCCAACACCACCCATCGCTCCACCCGTCGCACCACCTATCGCACCACCCGTCGCTCCACCGGTCCCGACGCCGCCGGTCGCCCCGGCCCCGCCGGAGCCCGTAGTGGTCGCGGCAGCCGCCGCGGTCGCTGCTACTCCGCCCGCACCCCCAGAACCACCCGTCGCGGCGCCCATACCGGTCTCGAGTTGGACGCTCGTCTGGCCTGGCGGAGAGGTCGCCATCGGTGGCAACGCACTTGTGATCGGTCGCAGCAAGGACTGTGATGTCCCACTTGCCGACGGCAATGTGTCGCGGCGCCACGCCGAGCTCGGACGCAGCGAGGAAGGGTTCGTCCTGCGTGATCTCGATTCGACCAACGGCACGATGGTCAACGGTCGCCGCATTCGCAGCGCCACGATCGGCGCCGGGGATGAGATCACGATTGGGATGAGCACGCTGCGAATCGAGCAGCGGCACGGCTGAGCGATGATCGATCAGGCACTCCTCCT